>Ga0302237_1000035_pt1 | contig 166606 bp, 159 predicted proteins | sample AAG_UR_Ala_MG_FD_193530 | JGI IMG/M metagenome (GOLD analysis project Ga0302237, IMG submission 193530) | Enriched activated sludge microbial communities from anaerobic digester in WTTP, New Holstein, Wisconsin, United States - AAG_UR_Ala | ecosystem: Engineered > Bioreactor > Anaerobic >... | reverse complement strand
GCAAAGCCGCAGAGATTGGGTAAAAATCCACTCCCAGCTTGAGATTTACTTTGCTGAAAGGCTGGATTAATGCAAGACTGCAATTACCATTTAAGGCAGAAACCATCTTTGTTTCATGCTTTATATTGACTCGCCCAAAATCGGGTGTATAATGCATTTAAGGGACAGATGCTTGTTTTAAGCACCTATCCCTTAACTTTTACAATTAAAACTGCATCAGTTTTTAGCGTTTACACAAAATCTGAAACATACCCCTTTTTATTATGTCAATCCTCAAGTTCAAGGCTATCCGCATATTCTGCAATCGTATTCTCCTTGATATACTCGTACACATATCTGCTGAGCATAGCAAGTGTGCCAAGGTCCATCGTATCAGGAAGCTCATGTCTCCTGAAATATTTGGATATTCCATTGAATAGAGTCTGGCAACGCATGTTTTCCTCAAGCGCGGAATTGAAAATTTTCTCCTCATCCAGCTTGTATTTGCTGCAAACTGCATACCTTGCAGAATCCTGGGCCTCCTTCGCAAGTTTTGAGAAGATGCTGCAGATTATGTCTTCGACAGACTTGTTCTTATAAAAATGGGTATCATCATCATAGGTTTTCTCGTAGTCAATTAGCAGATTTATTACCTTTGGAAGCTCCCTTTTCAGATTAAAGTCGGCTATGGCATCCTGCCCATTCAGTCTGCTTACTACTTCCTCGTCGGTTAATACACCGTACATATTCATCACTCCCCTTAGAATGGCTTGGATTTGCTGCTGCATGCATAGTTATATGAAATATATACCCGGATTGTCAGAAATGATAGATGCAAGTGTAATGATAATGTAAGATACAGACTATCAAAAAATGGGTATATTACACTTATATGGGCAGGGCAAGAGCTCAAAAATTAATTCTAACCCGAAAAATTCTAAATGAAAAGTAGGTGGGACATATGAATGCTTTTACAAAATCAATGACTCAGATACTCGAAGGCGCGGTCAGATCATTCCAGACCTTCCCGGCTGCCATGGCCAGTGCGCTGGCCTTTGCCATTGTAACCATGGTCAGGATACAGATGGACTGGCCGCAGCAGGAGGCCTACAACTTCCTGTTCAACTGTCTGCATTTGTCGTTCGCCTTGGGCGCCATATTCAGCCTGACGGCGATTACAGCGGCCAAGAGCAGGTACAATGATGCAAAGTCATTCGGAATCGCCAATATCTTGGGAGCGGCTGTAGTAGTAGTGACATTCCTTCTGCTCTACTTTTTTGGAGGAACAGACCCTTCACTTGAGACCGCCCGTGTCGTAAGAGTTACAGGAATCGCGGCTGCTCGCGTTAGTGCGGCAATGTTTATAAGTCTTCTTGCATTTATAGTACTGGCAAGCTATCCAAAGGACCAGTCTGACTTCGCCCGCTCTTTCTTCATGACACACAAAGCATTTTTCATAGCCATTATTTACGGTGGCGTTATGGAGGCTGGCGGTGCTGGAGTAGCAGGAGCGGTTCAGGGGCTTTTGTACAGAGGCATGAGTGAAAAGGTTTATATGTATATAGCAACTATTGCCGGATTCTTAGCCTATGCGATTTTTATGGGATATTTTCCGGATTTCCGCAAGGGAGCAGTAGACGAAAAGAGGGAAGTGGCTCAGAAGCAGCCGAGGTTTATCGAAATACTCTTCGAATATATAATGATACCCATAGCCCTCGCCCTGACTGTAGTGCTCCTGATATGGTCGGGAAAAACACTAGTTACAGGGGAGAATGTATCCTTCTTCAGGCTATCGAGCATAGCTACAAGCTACGCCTTCGTAGGAATCTGGCTTCACATAATGGTTACCCACAGTGAATCGGGTCTTGCCAGGTTCTATCGCAGGGCATTCCCCTTTGCGGCCCTAGTTATATTAGGCTTTGAGGCCAGGGCGCTGCTTATACAGCTTGGAAAATCAGGGCTTAAGACAGCGGAGTATTCATTCACACTCCTTTGGATTTTATCTGTAACTGCTGCAGTACTCCTGATAATCAAAAAAGCCAAGGCCCATACTCCTATTGTGGTCCTGACATGTGCACTTGCCGCTTTTTCAGTGCTGCCGATAGTCGGATATTATGAGCTTCCGGTAACGGCTCAAGTAAGCCGTCTCGAAAAGCTGCTGACTGCAGAGAACATGCTTCAGGACGGCAAGCTCGTACCGGCTGCCGCCGAGCCTGAAAAGAAAGTGCGCGAATCTATTACGGACTCTGTTAGCTACCTGGCCTATGCAGAGGATGCCAAGCTGCCTGATTGGTTCGACAAGCGTCTTAGTGAAAGCGACGTTTTCAGAGAAAAACTTGGCTTCGAACAGACATATCCGGAGCCCGAGGAAGAGCCGGGAGGCTATACTGGAACGCACCTGTGGCTGCAGCCTGGAGCGATAGACATAGGAGATTACCGCTGGGCAGTCAATATTCAGGGAGAAAAAGCGACTGAACCTATAACACTAGAGGGCGAGCGTGGCACATACGCTGTAAGCTGGACTATACAGCCTCGGGCTGACGTGCCGACTCTTAAGATAGAGCTTGATAACAGGGTGATACTAGAACAGAATATGAATGAATATTTCGACAGGATAACAAAGAAATACCCTCCTGGCCAGTCGAATCAGAAGGAAGCAACCTTCGAGGACATGAGCCTGGAGCTTGAGAGTCCTGAAATCAAGGTTCTACTCGTATTCAACTCAGTGGATATAAATGTTGACCCTCAAAGGGACGAGATCAGCTACTGGACAGACCTTAGAATGATATATATCAGTGAAAAGCCTTAATCTGAATATGACATAATATTTATAACGTTACAAAAGAGGTATAGCCTCTAAACAGAGCCTGGCGGAAGTATTGCACACAGGCTCTGTTATTTTTATGGCAGCATCAGAGTTCAAAAAGCCTTATTGAGATTTCAAGCGCAATGGGGACTCAATGGGCTAGCACCACTCATTGTAATTATGATAAACTAGTAACTATTAGAAGCTGTTTAGAAGCTGTTGAATAACAAGACTAGAAAAAGGACACCGCAGGAGAGGTTTACATATGAAAAGGATAATAGTTACAATTTTGATGAGCGTTTTTATTCTGGGGGGCTGCGTAAGAGGAGATGTTTTGGGGGCGGTTGAGGAAAAGAAAACACAGGAAGACCTAAAGGCAAGCATAAATGTGAATCTTAAGCCGAATGAAGCGGGGAAAATAATGGTGCTGATGTACCACAATATCGGCAGCGAGGAGAGCGAGTGGACCAGGACACCAGAGAATTTCATGAAGGATATAAATGTTCTCTATGAAAAAGGCTACAGACCCATAAGCCTTAACGACTACGTTAGCGGCAACATAACGACAGAGCAGGGCTTCACCCCTGTAGTAATAACATTCGACGACGGAAGCAAGAATAATTTTGAGTATCTAGAAAACGGAGATATAAGTCCGGGGTCGGCAGTAGGGTTGCTTGTTGATTTTAACAAGACACACAAGGATTTCCCGCTGGAAGCCACGTTCTTTGTAAACGGAAGAATACCCTTCAAGCAGGGCGGCCTTGAAAGCAAAAAGGTTGATTACATACTAGAAAGTGGAATGGATATAGGCAACCACACAAGAGACCACATGAACCTCAAGGGCGCAACAGCAGAGAAAATTCAGGAGCAGATAGGATCACAGGCTCAATATATTGAAAGCCTGCTTGACGACAAAGCCTATAGAGTGAACACTCTGGCTCTGCCGTTCGGCGGAAGGCCAAAGGACGAGTCGTTAAGCGGCTTTCTCTTATCAGGAAGTTTCAATGGGACGGCCTACGAGAATATGGCGGTGCTAAACGTGGGGTGGAATCCGGGACAATCGCCCTACAGTTTGGAATTCAATCCATTAAGCATTCCAAGGGTCAGAGCCAGCGAGACAAATGTGGACAATGTGGGGCTCTACGATTATCTGGATTATTTCGACAGGAACCCCCAGGAAAGGTTTGTGAGCGACGGGGTTGCCGAGATAGTTACTGTGCCTGAGGATAAGAGAGAATTGCTAAGCCTGCCTGGGGACAGGGAAATTTACACATATAATCAAAAATAACATTTAAAGGGTGACAAAATGAGAAAAAATAAGCTTGTGAGGATGACAATACTCATGTTAAGTATAGTCTCATGTCTTGCGCTTCAGGGATGTACTCCCAACGAAAGCGCAAAGACCATGATAAAAACCGAGGAGAGGAAATTCGAGGATTTGCCGGAGAGGGAAAAGGAGGAGCTGACCAAGGAAAGAGCGGAGCTGGAGGCGAAGCGAAAGGCCGAGCTTGGAGAGCTCTATGTTCCCCTTCCGCCGCTGGGCCAGGAGCGTGAGGTCAAGACTGTTAAGGCAAAGGCTCTATATCTTACGTCGAATGTGGCCGGATTTGGATTTGACGAAGGCAACATCGACTATTATGCAAACTACATAAAGGCCATAAGCGGTGAATCGGGTCAGCCTGCGGACGCAAGCCGTCTGGGTGAAATCAACAAGCTGGAAAAGGCTCTTGCAATATGCAAAAGCACTGAGGTAAATGCTCTTGTAATAGACATAAAAAACGACCATGGGACAGTTACATGGAGCAGCGACATCGAGCTTGTAAATCAAATTGGGTCAACCCAGGGCGCAGCACTTAAGGATTACGGAAAGCTCATGGACTACCTCGAGAAAAACGATATATACAGCATTGCAAGGGTGGTTGCTTTCAAGGATCCGTACTTTGCGCAGGCAAAGAGCGAGCACGCCATACAGCTCAAATCTGGCGGAGTCTACAAGGACAGGGCAGGAAACGTGTGGGTGAACCCTTTTGACGAGTATGTATGGAAATATGTCGTGGCGGTTTCGCAGGAAGCGGCGCTCAGGGGCTTTGACGAGATTCAATTCGACTATGTGCGCTTTCCCGATGGGGCAAGCTACTACAATCCTATCACGGAATTCCCGGGCAGAAACGACAGGGACAAGGATGAGGGTATAGAGCAATTTCTAAAGTATGCCAACAAGGAGCTAAAGCCCTACAACGTCCATTTGGCGGCTGACGTGTTTGGCTTCATCACACATTCCTGGGATGACAAGCCCGAGGACATAGGGCAGACCTGGAGGAAGATAGCAAATCAGGTAGAATACATATGCCCCATGATATATCCAAGCCACTATGGACCCGGGGTATATGGCTTTGCGGTTCCAGACCAGCATCCGTATGAGGTTCTTCAGCTTTCTCTGCTTGAAGCCATAGAGAGGAACGCTGCTCAGAAGGATCCGGGCAAGATAAGGCCTTGGATACAGGGTTTTACAGCTTCTTGGGTAAAGGGCTACATAAGCTACACCCCTAAGGCCATATCGGACCAGATGGTTGCGGGAATGGAGCTTGGGATAGATGAGTATATAATTTGGAATGCCGCAAGTAACTATGATCCTATGACCTTCTTCTACCACGACAGGATAAACAAGGCTTTGAGAAAGCCAGGCGAAGACAGTCTGCTTAGGACTCCGGAGGCAGCAGTCAGAGAATATCTGGAGGCCGAGAAGAAAAAGAACTACAGCCGGCTTTACCTTATGACTCCGCTTGGGCAAAGACCTGCCGATTACGACGAGTTCGTTCTTGAAACGGAAAAGAGCCCTATATCTCTCAAAGCCTATGAACTCCTAGGCATCACAGAAAAGGACGAGGGTCAATACACAGCAAAGGTTAAGGCCGATTTTGCAACAGCTGAAGGAGCACAGGAGACCAAGGAAGTGGAGTACAAAATAATCTTTGAAAAGGATATGTACAAGCTCGTGAAGCCTGAATCTAATCAGTAGAAATGAACATGAATCTGCAGCAATATTGTAGATAGCCATAAAAAAACGCAGCTTCCTAATAATAGGGGCTGCGTTTTACTTTCTAGTCGTACCGCTTGAAAAGAACGCTGTTTTCCTTGGCGATGTGAAGGAAAATATCGTCTGCCAGCTCATGGAGCTTCAGGTATACAGCCTTCATAGTAGGGCATGCGTACTCTGGCGGCGTGAAATCATTTGTGTCCTTTATAATGTTCTTTATAATATGTCCTGCGCCGTCGTGTTCCTTCTCCAACTCAACAATCAGAGACCTTATTGCCGCCGTTTCATCTGGAGTTTTATATGGCTTGCGCATAGCCGGGAACAGCTCCTTTTCCTCCTTGGAAAAATGCTCCTCCAACTCCATCTTCAATTCGCTGAAGTTTCGATGCAGCCTTAGCAGAAGTTCCTTGTCATGCTCGTAGTGAACCAGCAAAATCTTATTTACTAGCTGGTCCAGCTCCTTCCACAATATACGCTCAGGGGCATGGTGGATTTCAAGTATAAGCTCGATTAGCTCCTCGTCTGAAAGCTCAGTCACAGGCAGCTCCTTGTCTGGCCTGGCTAAATAGTCTTTGTAGGCGCTTTGCACCTCCCCAATAAAATCTGGGGGAAGACTTGCTTCTTTCATGGCCTCTTCCAAAGTTCGGTCTCCCTGGCAGCAGTAGTCAATGTGCAGTTCATTAAGGCGCGTTGTGATTTGTGGGAAATAGGTTACAAGCTCTCCAAGTCTGGTTAGACCATTGATTTCAATAGTTTGTTTCATAATAGCCCTCCTTCAAATCATCATACTTTGTTGATTTCGAATGCGACTATTTTACATTTACCCAATATTTCTCGAATAATCCCATATGCAGCACTATTTCAGGACAGATATTCGGCCAAGGGAAAGAGCATGGACTGGATGTAATGTAAGGATATATTCGACTACTTAGCCGGTATTATAATTGTCTGTCCTGGATATATGAGGTTGGGATTGGCAATTTTGTTTAGCTTTGCTATTTCGTGATATGTTGTATTGTGTTCTTTTGCAATTTTCCATAGTCTATCCCCGGCTTTTACCGTATACGAAATTTCTTTATGAGAGGCTTTAGCTTCATGACTTGCTTCGGTTTCATGTACGGCTTCAGTCTCGTGGGATGCTTCAGCACTATGGGCGCTTACTGCCCCGTGTTCTCCGTGCGCTTCCTCACCCTCGGCATACTTGAAGAAGCTTACATAAGACTCAATATATTCTCTGCCTGCCTCGAGATCATTAACATCATAATCCTTTAAAGACATTACCTTTTCAAATCTCTCCGTGATTTCAGGAATTCTCTCTTCAGGTATCAGCCCCTCTTCATGCATCTCTTCGATAGGACTTAAATTTCCAATGGCTATACTCTTATCTGCTGCCGCCACTATCTCGTCGACTGGTGTACCCACGGGCTTTAGGCCATCGAATGCTGCGCCTTCACCTGCCCTATGCACTCTTACGAGTTCACTGAAGAAGTATTGCTCTGCAACCTCCTCCGCTTCAGGACTCAGGTCCTTCATTTTCATAATAAGATTGAATTTATCCTTGATATCTTTTTCATATTCCGGCTGCACCCATTTTAGAGCATAATTGACGTTATTGCTCTCCATTGCCTTATATCCGTCAGTAATCGTTGGTCCTTCCATTGTGTCGCAATGCGCGCTCGCTGAAAGCGGCATAAGCAACACAACTGCCGCTGACGCAGCAGCAGTTCCGATTGCTTTCGACACTTTTGATTTGAAATTAAAGACTTTTGTTTTCATTTCTGTTCCTCCCGATATTTTAATAGTTTTGATTTAAAACCAAGTGTAACTTGAGTTACTTACAATACCCTTCTGCTTTAGTACACTAGTGGTTGAAACCTTATAATCGGTACTCAATCACGATCGCTATGCCTGTTTTTGAAAGGGCATACTTATATATTAGAGGACAGTTTTGAACTCAATAGGGACTAAATGTGAACAATTTATGAACATGAACAAATTCTGATTCAACTTAATAATGAGGTGATAGCATGACTAATAAAAGAATACTTGTTGTAGACGATGAAGAGAATGTGTCGGAGCTCCTTAAGCTTTATCTTGAATCGGAAGGATTCCAGGTGCAGGTGGCCGACAACGGCTTGAAGGCGTTGGATATGGCCAGGGAGGGCGAGCCCGACTTGATAATACTGGACATTATGCTTCCTCTGATGGATGGCTGGCAGGTGGCTAAGGAGCTGAGAAAGCACATGGATACTCCGATAATAATGCTTTCTGCCAAGGGCGAGGAATCGGACAGGATTCTCGGACTGAATTTAGGCGGAGACGACTATGTGACAAAGCCGTTTTCACCCGGGGAAATTGTTGCCAGGGTAAAGGCCATTCTAAGGCGGACCAGGCAGGAGGAACATGGAAATACGGCTCTTCAATTTCCGAATCTTACAATTGATTTTTCAAAATACGAGATTACAATTGGAGGAAAAAGAAAGGAGTGCGCGCCGAAGGAAATTGAGCTGCTATGGCTTCTGGCAAGCAATCCGGGGAGGGTTTTTACAAGGGAGCAGCTGCTGGATAAGGTGTGGGATTATGATTATCCGGGAGATTCCAGGACTGTCGACACCCATGTAAAGCGGCTACGCAAAAAGACCGAGGAGGGCAATGACTTTGCCTATATCCATACCGTTTGGGGGGTGGGCTACAAATTCGAGGTGCTCAAAAATGAAAAGAAAACTACTTGTTAAGCTGCTTTCTACTTACGTACTTATAACGGTGCTCTGCATAGTAATAATGAGTTCGCTGTTCTATGTTCTATTCAACGACTACTACTTCGATGTAAAGGAACAGGAGCTTTTAACGCAGGGGAATGAAATGGCCCTAATTTTGGAGTCGCAGCTAAGAGACAAAAAAATTGATCAGATAAATGAAATCGTGAATGTGTTCAACCGGGTCAACAAGTCCCACATATGGATAGTCAACAAGTCGGGAGATGTGATAAGCGGTTCTGAAGGCTTGGAGAATGACGACGGAAAGTGCCCGGAGAGCGGCCAGGTGCAAAAGGCCTTGAAGGGAGAATACGTTACAAACAGAAATGACATCAGCCATTCAAAAACGCCAGTCCTTTCCGTGGCTATGCCTATGTATATAGAAGATAAAGTCGAAGGGGCTGTTTTCATATGCAATCCGTTGTCGGATATTTTCGGGAGCATTATGCAGACACTAAAGATGGTAATGCTTGCAGGACTGCTGGCCGTTTTGATTGTGGGCTTTGTCAGCTATGTAATATCAAGATCGATTACAAGGCCTATCATCGAGATAACAGACATCTCTTTGGATATGGCAAAAGGCAACTTCACAAAGAAGACAAAGGTGCGTTCGGACGATGAGCTCGGGAAGCTGGCCGAAACCTTCAACTATATGGCGGAGAAACTGGAGAACTCCCTCATAAGCCTGAAGGATGAGAAGGATAAAATGGAGAAAATGGAAAGGATGCAGAGAGAGTTTGTGGCAAATGCGTCCCACGAGCTCCGCACGCCTCTGACTTCAATCAGGGGTTATATTGAAGCTATTCTGGATGGGGTAGTCAAGGACAGGGCGCTGCAGCACAGGCATCTTATGACAATTCATAGGGAGACGCTGCGGCTCAACAGGCTTGTTAACAGTCTGCTGGATTTGTCCAGACTTGAAGCGGGCCAGATTGAAGTCAAAAAGAATGAATTAGACATTGCCGAAATCATCAGCCGGACTGCTGCTAAGTTGAGGCCGCTGATAGAGGACCACCAGATTGACCTGGAAACACATGTCCCCAAGGAAGCACTTTCGGCCTTGGGCGATGAGGATTTGATAGAGCAGGTGCTCATAAATTATATTACGAATGCTGTGAGATTCACAGCCGAAGGCGGCAAAATAACAATAAAGGCAGAAGCTGTCAATCATGAAGTCCGTGTGCATGTCCAAGACACCGGAATAGGCATTGCGCCGGAAGATATTCAAAAGGTGTGGAAGAGATTCTACAAAATCAATGCTTCAAGACCACTTTCTAAAGACGGCGCAGGCCTGGGACTATCACTGGTAAAAGAAATTATGGCCCTGCTGGGCGGGAAAGCCTGGGTGGAAAGCAAGCAGGGCCAGGGATCGGTGTTCAGTTTTAGCCTGGCAGCCTTAAAGCCTTAAAGCCTTGAAGCTCGACATCCTGACTCATATGGCCGTCCTTAACAGGTTGCTCAGCCATAAGGTCAGTGGACAGATACTTCTTGTTGTCGTCGGCGAACACAGTGACAACAACCGCATCCTTGCTTCCGAGGATGTCCTGCGCCTTGAGGGCACCTAGCAGGTTTGCTCCCGAGGAAATGCCCACTCCAAGGCCGAAAACCCTTGCAAGCTTTCTGGCCATGTTTATGGCGTCGCCGTCGTCAACCATTATAATATCGTCAAGCTCGTCGAGCTTCACTATGTCGGGTATGAACTCGTCGCCAATTCCGGCAATCCTGTGCGGTCCGACAATTGTGCCGCCCGAGGCCATGGTCGGAGAATTGGCCGGATCCAGCGGGAAGGCCTTGCAGTCCGGATATGACTCCTGAAGAGCCTTTTTGATGCCCATTATGGTTCCTCCCGTACCGACGCCTGCCACAACCCCATCTGGCGTCTTGCCGAAGCTTTCAAGCTGCGATATAATCTCTCTTCCGGTTGTCATATAGTGGGCATCTACATTTCCCAGATTGGAGAACTGACAGGGCAGGAATGCGCCCTTTTCCGCACCCATCCTGTTGGCCAGTTCTATGGAACCCGTAAAGCCGCCCTCCTCTTTTGACACTGAACGGATAGTCGCGCCCAGGCTCTGTATGAGATTGACTCGCTCCTGGCTCATCCAGTCCGGCATGAATATTGTAACGGGATTTCCAAGATAAGCGCCTATAGCAGAAAAAGCGATGCCTGTATTGCCGCTGGTTGCCTCGGCGATTGGTGCTCCCTCCATAATTAGACCAGTTTCATAAGCATGTTTCATTATGTGGAAGGCTATTCTGTCCTTGATGCTACCTGAATAGTTGTAGTACTCAGCCTTGGCATATACCTTGCGCTCCTCGCCCTTGTACCTGAGAGATATTTCAAGCATTGGCGTGTTGCCAATCATAGCAGACAGCCCATTGAATTTTTCGGCCATCCTGTTGCTTATACTCATCGTCAAATCCCCCCTGAATTGTGATGTGTGTTAGAATTATAATTAACTTAACTTTATCATATGTTTTGTGCTAGCTCTGATCCTCGGAGCCCCTGCGTATGACCCTGTATTCTCCGGTTTCGGTATTTAGATCGTATATGCTGAAGTTAGTCTCGATATCGAAACCTTCGTAGTGGACAGCGAGGTTGATGGAGGCAGAGCCCTCTTTGCCACTGATTATGCGGTGGAAGACATATCTTGGCCACACTAGTATTGCCCCTCCTTGATATAAGAGCTCGCCGTTTTTATAAACCGCATCAGGAGTTACGGTGAAATTCTCTATCTTACCATGCTCCGGAGTGTATATTTCCACAAAGCGTGAGCCATGAAGCACCAAAAGATTATCGGCCTGGGAGGTATGCATATACCAGGGACGATCTACCTGTCCAACTGGTCCTGGTGACTGGCCCGAGCTCTGGTGGAGGACCCTGTCTATAGCGTCGATCCGGGGCAGGATGTCCATGGGGAAAATGTCAAATACAACTCCGGGCGTTCTTCTTAATGGCTCCAGACGGTATACGCTGTAAAGTCCCGGAACCTGGTCTATAAGCATACTCATTGGATCACTCCCCTTTAAGTAGTTAGAATAGTTACGATAAGTTTATCACAGCCCATATTTACATGCAATAACAGGCAATCTGGGAGCATTTGGCCTTCTTTGGACCCGGTATGAATAAAGAGAAAGCAATTGCTGATTGTTTACTCAGATGGTGTTGAATAATAGTCTGTTTCAAGGGTATAATCAAGTAGATTAAAAAGCAAAGCGTATAGAAAATAAATGGAATATATGCAGGGGATGGTGGAACAAAGTGAGAATTCTCATGGTAAACAACAAGACCTTCACTTCCGAGGATATGGGCGGATTTTTGCATGACAATAAAATTGACGGATCTGTGGTAAGCTGCATACCCGGGGAGTTCGCCCTGGATATAGCTGCAAAGTGTGACGCTGATATGGCGGTTATATATATTGACCAAAGCAACATACAGATGGCTGCAGATTTTTTAAGGGATATTAAGGAGGCAAGCCCGAAAATCTACAACATGGCAATGGTTCAGCCTGCCCACTTCGACTGTCTGGGCGATGAGCTCGAGAACCTGATTGACGACTATATAACCGTGCCTATAGACCCCAACGAGCTGGGGCTAAGGATGCGCAAGGTCATGCGCCAGAGGCAGCAAACAAGAGCCAGTGACGCTCATGAAACCGAAGAGAGTAGAGAGGATATAGAAGATAAAGAAGTTGAAGTTAATGAAGAGAAAATCATTTCTCAGGAGGAGCAAGTCCAGACAGAGTCGGCCTGTTCGGTGGCTCAAGCAGAGGACATAGAGAATTCCTCCTGCGGCCTCGAGGAGGAATCTGAGATTCTCCCAGATTCAATTGACGCCGGACTTCACGACCTTAGGGCAACCTGCAAGGCGGGAAGCAGCGCCAGGAGGTTGAGCGTAAATAAAAATCTGATTATAGCTGCAGCGGCTTCAATTGCAGTTTTGCTGGCTTGCTTGTATTTCCAGGGCAAGCTTGGTGGAATAATGTAAAATTTAAAAAATGACTATTAAAAAGCGCCATTCTGATATGATATGCTCGCCTTGTGGCAGCTTCAATAAAGCTGTATGCCCAAGACCGGGAAATCAAAAGGAAAGGTGCTTTTATTTTGCGTGATTATGGATTTCAAAAAAATTGTAACAGGCCCTGATAATGGGTAATAGAAAGTAATAAGAAATTCCAATAACAGCCACTGTGCTCATACTTGATTTCACACTGACTCCGATTTCAGGTACCCTTTTGATAGGATTCTTTATTTCCATAGCAGAGCTTGACTTTACATACTTGCGCTTGCGGGAGAGGTGGAGTCGGTGACTTCAGGAGATCAACAAGGTGTATGGTCTATATGAATAGCCTGCTGTAATAATTCGTTTTACAGAATTTTCTGAATGGATTATAATATATAAAACAGATAAAATGGGGGTTAACACATGAGCTTCAAGTATATTGCAAAGATACCGACTGCGGATGAGATAAAGGCCTTGATACCGCTTGACAGCAAGCTGGCTCAAATAAAGGCTGAAAGGGACAGTCAGATAAGAAAAATATTCACAGGGGAAAGCGACAAGTTTCTACTGGTAATAGGACCGTGTTCGGCGGACGTGGACGACACTGTGTGCGAATACGTCTTAAAGCTTGCGGAGGTCCAGGAAAAGGTCAAGGACAAGATAATAATAGTGCCAAGGATATACACAAACAAGCCAAGGACTACAGGGGAAGGCTACAAGGGCATGATGCACCAGCCAGATCTTAACGAGGAGCCCAATGTTTTAGAGGGAATAAAAGCCATAAGAAAGCTCCACATGAGAATCATCAGTGAAACAGGGCTTTCTGGAGCAGACGAGATGCTCTATCCAAACAACGATCCATATGTTTGCGACCTTCTAAGCTATGTTGCGGTGGGAGCACGCTCCGTTGAAAACCAGCAGCACAGGATAACTGCCAGCGGACTCGACATTCCGGTTGGAATGAAGAACCCTACAAGCGGAGACATTAGCGTTATGCTCAACTCCATAATGGCTACGCAAATGCCCCACAGATTCATATACGACCAGCACGAGGTCGAAACCTCAGGCAACCCGGTTTCACACGCCATACTAAGAGGGGCGGTCAACCGTTACGGCAAGAACATACCTAACTACCACTATGAAGACCTCCATCAGCTGGCGGAGGAATACGCAAAACGGGGACTGCTCAATCCTGCGGTAGTAGTGGACACAAATCATGCAAATTCAATGAAAAGATACGAGGAGCAGCCTAGGATAGCCAATGAGATTATGTGGAGCAGAAAGCATTCACAGACTCTTGGCAATCTCATAAAAGGCCTTATGATCGAAAGCTACCTGGTTGACGGAAGACAGGACAGCCTTATAATTCCGGGAAAATCAATCACGGACGCATGCATAGGCTGGAAAAAATCCGAAAAACTTATATACGACATAGCTGAGGCGTTGTAGACCCATTTTAAGGTCTATTCACGTTAATTCTTAGAAACACTGCCCTTTAGGCGGTGTTTTTTTGTTTTGAAAAAATTCTCCTCCTTGCAGTTGGGTTTTTCGTGTAAAAGAAAAAATGTATAAACGGCTGTATAGGGGTAAGAATTAATAAAAGAATGAAGAAGGGAGTGAATATAATATGGTGTTCAAGGGACAGGACACATTCATCAAATTAATTACAGTAGCCACATTTTGTATAATGATAGCAGTAAACGCCATGGCAAACATACTCCCCATAAACGGAGTAACCACGGGAGAGGTGTCGGATTCCTACAAGAACCTTTTTGCCCCGGCAGGAATAACCTTCTCCATATGGGGCCTAATATACCTGCTGCTTTTTGGATACACTCTGTATTATCTGGGGCTGTTTCGCAACGGCAGGAGCTCGGGTGACAGAGAGCTGCTCAGGAGAGTGGGGACAATATTTTCACTGTCATCTATTGCCAACGCGGCGTGGATTTTCTCCTGGCATTATGGCATGATACCACTGTCTATGCTGCTGATGCTATTTTTGCTTGTATGCCTTATCGTGCTTAACTGGATTATAGGGGATGCAGATCTTTCGGGGCGTGAGAAGATATTTGTCAGGCTGCCCTTCAGCGTATATTTTGGCTGGATCACGGTGGCTACGATAGCCAACGCGACAGTATTGCTTGTAAGTATAGGCTGGAAGGGTTTTGGCCTCTCAGAACAGACCTGGGCAATCATCATGATAATTGCCGGCATGCTCATAGGAGCAGCAACAGCTGTAAGGAACAGGAACATTGCCTATGGCCTTGTAATAATATGGGCATATGTTGGCATATACATAAAGCATACGTCGGAAGGCGGTTTTTCAGGCAAGTATCCTGCGATCATATACACCGTGCTTGCATGCATAGCAGTACTGCTGGCTGCCCTGGCTTATATCATGCTTTCTGGCAGGCGCAGGACTAGAGGAAGAAGGGTCAACAGTTTGAACTTTTATTCATCTTCTGGAAGTATTCATGTGGGAGGGAGGTCCAAATCTAAAAAGCTTATTGTATGGGTAATAGTCATTGCCGCTGCAGCAGCTGGGGTATACTTCATACCAAAGCTTGCGGGACCCGGTCCCATACAGGAAGCGGAATACTGGCCGACGCAGGAGTGGAAGAGCAGCACCCCTGAGGAGCAGGGCATTGACTCAGCCAAGCTTGCGGAAGGACTAATGAGCATAAGGGACAATGACATAGACATACACAGTCTGTTGGTAATAAGAAACGGAAAGGTCATAGTGGACGCAAGCTTCTATCCCTATGACGGCAAGGTGCCGCACAACATGGCATCAGTTACGAAAAGCGTCACTACAACCCTGGCGGCCATAGCCGCAGAGCAGGGAAAACTGGAGCTTGACCAGTCTATGGTTTCATTTTTTCCGAATGCGAGCATAGCCAATAGAGATGAACTCATGGAACGCATAACAGTAAGGCATCTGGCAAGCATGACCTCGGGCCTTGAGTCCATGGGCTTTGAACAGGACGAGGGAACGCTCAAAGCGATGATGCAAAGCGAGGACTGGATGAAGTTCGCCCTCGACCGCAAGGTGGTCAGCGAGCCCGGAACTAAGTTCGTTTATGACAGCCCGGGAATGCACCTGCTTTCCGCCATAATACAGAGCTCCACAGGCATGAGCGAACTCGAGTTTGCAAAGCAGAACCTCTTTGAGCCGCTTGGTATTAAGGAGGTAATATGGCAGGAGGATCCCCAGGGCTATTCAAGAGGCTGGGGCGACCTGTTCCTGCACCCGAGGGATGCGGCCAAGCTTGGCTACCTGTGGCTAAATAAGGGAGTATGGGAAGGCAAGCAGATAGTCCCAAAGGAATGGGTCGAGGATTCGGTAAAGACCCAGATTAAGACAGGCACTGATGACGACTACGGCTACGGCTGGTGGGTAATGCCGCAGGAGGCAACCGGCGCCGAATATGCAGCCATCGGTCGAGGAGGCCAGCGCGTGCAGGTTATACCTGGACTTAACGCCATAATAGTTACTACCGGAGGAGGCTTCGTATTGGACGATATAATGCCTTACATCGAACCTTCACTGATAGATCCAAGCAAACCGCTGAAAGCAAATCCGGAGGGCGTTGAAAAGCTGAATGCGGCACTTGTGGAAATAGTTAAGGCGCCTTCGCCAGAGCCCGTGCCGCAGTTGCCGGCAATGGCCAGGAAGATAGCGGGCAAGACGTACGTATTCGACGAAAATCCTATAGAACTCAAGTCCTTCAAGTTGGAATTCGACGGTTCTGCAGAGGCTGGAATAGAGCTCGCCTTTACTGACGGGCGCCCTGCCCAGCTCCAGAAGATAGGCCTTGATGGCGTATACAGATTCTTTAATGGAGAATATGGCTTTCCAGAAGGGATGCGGGGCTACTGGGCCGACGGTGAGACCTTCATTCTCGAGAGGGACGCGGCTGCCATGAATGACCACGCCACATACGAAATGCATTTTGAGGGTAAAAAAGTGACGCTGAAGGGCCAGGAAACTGCTCATGAGCTTGGAATACAGCTCGAGGGAAAACAAGACTAGATTAGAATATTGATATATTACCAAGGGGGATTTACATGAATTATGTTTTTGTTTCACCAAGCTTCCCGTCCAACTTTAAAAATTTTGCTGTGCGCCTTAGGGACGAAGGCGTGAATGTGCTTGGCATAGGGTCGGATGATTACGACAGTCTGGACTCGGAGCTCAAAGGGGCGATGACTGAATATTACAGGGTGGACAACATGGAGGACTATGGCCAGATGCTTAGAGCCTGCGGGCATTTCACTCACAAGCACGGCAAGATAGACCGCATTGAGTCGCACAACGAATACTGGCTGGAGCAGGATGCGCGCCTAAGGACGGATTTCAATGTCTTCGGCTTCAAAGCGGCCGACATGGAAAATATAAAATTCAAGTCTAGGATGAAAGAGGCCTTCAAAAATGCAGGTGTACCCGTGGCCAGAGGGCGCGTAGTCAAGAGCATCGAGGAGGCCAGGGAGCTAATAGCAGAGGTCGGTTACCTTGTGTGTGCAAAGCCGGACAACGGCGTTGGTGCGGCCAACACCTACAAGCTGAGAAGCGGTGAGGACCTTGCGCATTTCTTCGAGACAAAGCCTGATACTGATTACATCATGGAGGAGTTCATAGAGGGAGAAATACACACCTTCGACGGGCTTGTGGACCGTGACGGAGAGACGGTTTTCATGTCGTCCTTTATATTCGACAAGGGCGTCATGGAGACTGTAAACGAGGACTTGGACATGTTCTACTACAGCCAGAGGGAGATTCCTGAAGATCTCAAAGCCTTAGGGCTTGCTGCCCTGAAGGCGTTCGACCTCAGGGAGAGGTTTTTCCACATAGAGTTCTTCAGGCAAAAGGACGGCAGGCTCGTCGCTCTTGAAATCAACGTGAGGCCTCCGGGAGGGCTTTCCATGGACATGTTCAACTTTGCAAGCGATGCGGACCTTTACAGTCAGTATGCAAAGCTTGTAGCAGGCCAAAATGTGGAGCCTAGCTCATCGAAGAATTACTACTGCGCATATGTCGGCCTCAAGGAGCGCGGGAATATCCGCCACAGCCATTCAATCGAGGAGTCTCTGAATGCATATGGAAACCTCACAGTATACCAGGGGCCTATAGCCTCAATATTTGCAGCAGCCATAGGCGACTACGCCATGATACTGCGCTCACCGGAGCTGGAGCCCCTCAAGGAGGCGGCCCGCTTCATAATGGAGAGAGAAAGGGACTAGAAACATAAGTCAAAGGGGATGAGCATATGCAGGTAGAGTATCACGAGTTTTACAGCTTCAAACTCAACAGGATGATGGAATTCAAAAGCTACGGACATGCAGGAAAACCAATGATAGTATTTCCGTCGTCGGGCGGACGATTTTTCGAATACGAGGATTTCGGCATGATAGACGCCTGCGAGCCTTTCATAGAAAGTGGGCTAATAAGGGTATATACTCCCGACAGCATAGACAATGAGACCTGGTTCAATGAAGTGGCATGGCCGGGAGACAGAGCAAGGAGACACAATGCCTATGACTTGTATATAATAGAGGAACTGATGCCCTTCATAAGAGCGCACGCATGCTACACCGGCAGCATGATAGCAACTGGCTGCAGCATGGGTGCATACCACAGCGCCAACTTCTTTTTCCGCCATCCGGACGTGTTCGACACGGTCATAGCGCTAAGCGGCATATACGACGCAAGATTTTTTGTCGGGGAAAGCTTGGGAGATCCAAACGTCTATTTGAACTCGCCAGTGGATTATCTGGCGAATCTGGAGGACCACAGATATCTGGAGGCCTACAGGAGAGGCAACATAATAATATGCACAGGACAGGGCGACTGGGAGGCGGATTCCGTAAGGGACACAAGGACGCTGGAAAACGTCCTGAATGCAAAGGGCGTGCCCGCCTGGGTCGACTACTGGGGACATGATGTGCATCACGACTGGCCCTGGTGGAGAGTCCAGATGCCGTACTTTCTTGGAAAGCTCCATGAACAGGGAGCCGTATAGAGTAGAATGAGAGTATTTTTCCGCATCTGATTGACCATCTTAGAAAATGCGGCTATTGTACCAGATGAAGTAATCTAATTACTTCTTGAAAAATGGTATAGAAAAGGCCATGGTTAAGAAAGAATGGCAGGGGCATGCAAAAGTACTAACTTTATAACTAAACAGCAAAAAGCCATGTTCTGAACTAAAAGAGCATGGTTTTTACTTTATGAATTATTTGTCAATTTTGCGATAGTGTTACAAATATTGGGTATATCAAAAATGTATTTTGTTGGTGAATTACAATAAATTTGATGAGGGACAAATATCAAAATGTCAATCGTCTTTATCTGGGGAGGAGCATAGATATGAGTATAGAAATGTTGTTAAAAGAGATTAAGCTTGTTTCAGATAAATACGATTCAATTTATAAGAAGACAGGCGCATACTTTAATATCTTTGATATAGCAAATATCGGTTCTGACGAAGTGAAAATTTGCAGAGTAGTTCATGAACTTATAAATCCAAAAGGAAGGCACTTTCAAGATGATGCTTATTTGAGACTTTTTGTTGAGCATGTTCTAAAACTCGATTTTTCTGAAGAGGAATTTCGGACAGCTATAGCATTAAGAGAGTACCCTATTGATCAAGACAGAAGAATTGACCTTGTCATCAAAACTAATAGAAGATTCATACCGATTGAAGTGAAAATATACGCGACAGACCAGATTGACCAGTGTTATGACTACTATAAGAAAGCTGTCAATTCGAATTTATATTACCTCACTTTAGATGGACACGAGCCCGAAGCTATGAGTGCCGAGAGGCTAGGCAAAGACTCATCAGGATATAAAGGAATAAACTTGATATCATTTCAAAACGAAGTGTTGTTATGGTTGCAAAAGTGTCTTGAGCACCATGAAACGATAAAGGTTGCTCCTATACGAGAAATTTTAATCCAACTTATAGCGGTTATTCGAAAAATGACGAATCAGATGGGAGAGAGCAAAGATATGGAAATAGTCAAAATAGTGGCTTCAACTAAAGATAATATTAAGTCCGCCCTAGAGATTGAAAGAAGTCTGAAAAACTGCAAAATCGGTATGATGAAAAAGGTATTAAGTGAGCTTGATAGTAGAATAGAAGCAAAATTAGACAAGAAAAAATTAACAAACCAATATGATTACGAATTTGACGGGTTTAAACTGGTTGAAAGTTACTATGATAAAAAAAGTCCCACATGGCCAGGTATAAGCTATAAATGCAAGACATTAAGCAAAACCGATGTCGAGCTATGGTTTAGAATAGAAATAGGATATAACATTTATGCTGGGTATATTACCCCCAAAAATGGAGTTTATAATGGAAATCAAGTGACAGAAGAAGAACTGCAAGGTATTCTTAGTGAATACGATATAGATAAAAATGGATGGTGGGTGCTGGGCGAGGATCTTCCTGTTGATGATTCAGCACAGTCACCTGATTTCAAGACATTCAACGATGCATATTTGAATTTGTTTGACGAAGAGGGATTTAAAGAATTTATTGATAAATCCATTGAAAATATCGAAAACCTTCTAAGCAAATTAGAGTAGAAATTTGAAGTGGGATTAAATTACAATCGGAGGAGATAACGAAATGTCCACAAAAATACTCGACGGCATAATGGGAGTCTGTATCGCGGACGCACTTGGACTTCCCGTTCAGTTCATCGACAGGGAGACACTAAGGAAAAATCCCGTGGTCAGCATGATAGGCCATGGAACCTTTAACATGCCGGCAGGCACATGGTCTGACGATTCAAGCCTGACTCTCTGCCTTTTGGACAGCCTATCAAAGGGGCTCGACTATTATGACATAATGAAAAATTTCATCAAATGGTACGACGAAGGTGAGTACACACCTCACGGCAGAGCATTTGACATTGGCGGAACCACCAGCGACTCAATGGAGCGCTTCCTAAGGGGAAAGGCGCCTCTTGAATGCGGTGGCAAGGGAGAACGCGACAACGGAAACGGTTCTCTCATGAGAATACTCCCGATACTCTTCCATCTGGACCATGCCTACGGAGAAAGGCTCAACGAAACTAGCGAAGCCTACGATATAATCCACAAAGTGTCCTCATTGACGCATGCACATAGGAGAAGCCAGATGGCCTGCGGGATATACATCTCGATAGCCTCATTGATACTGCATGGAGCAGACCTGGAAGAGGCAGTTAGGCGTGGAATAGACAAGGCGATGGAATACTATGGGGACCTACCGGAATTCACCTCGGAGCTATCTCATTATGAACGGATAGAGGCGGATGGCTTTGCCCAGCTGGACGAAAGCCAGATCAGAAGCAGCGGCTACGTGGTGTATACGCTTGAGGCAGCAATATGGTGCCTGCTTAACACCAAAAGCTACAGAGACTGCATTCTCAAGGCGGTCAATCTTGGCGAAGACACCGACACGGTGGGAGCCGTAGCGGGGGGGCTCGCAGGTCTCTATTACGGATGCGATAACATGCCAAAGGAGTGGCTGGCGACGATAGCCAGGCGGGAATACATCGAGGAGCTGTGCAGCAAGCTGGAACAGTATTAACTTGACGCCAGTGACATCAACCGATATGTTGACAATGAGAATAAAATATGTTAAATTTAATGTTAATAGTTAATTCTCAAATCTTGGAGGTAATGACTTGTTTGAAACTTTAAGCATTGGTAAAACGGCGTTGTTATTATGCATATCATCAGAAAGTGAGGAAGAAATTATTAGAGAAACTTCCATTCTGAATGGCTGCAAAGTGCTTAAAGGCCGAGTGGGTTCTATGGATTCTGCAAAAATATTCGCAGCAATAGAAACCGCGGCAAAAAAAGAAGGCCTCATCAAAGAACTCTACAGAGAAGAACATTCACTTTATCATACTGTTTTAGAAGCCTATTCAGGCATTTGCCGAGGACAAGTAGGTTTGGGAGATATATTGCGTACAGCTGGATTGACATTCAGTGTTGTAAGGGGTCCGAGATTTCCGGGCGACGATGCAGACGGTGAATGGATTGCAGTTGCTTTGTATGGCAATATAGGAGCTCCAATCAAGGGGTATGAGCATGAAGTGATGGGATTTGGGATTAATCCAATATAGTTCAAACAAAATCATAGCAGTTTTATGATTTTCATATTATATGAATGTAATTTTGTATTTGACCCATAGCTATTAGATATTAGAGGGCAAAACTCAAAAGTTTTTGAGTTTTGCCCTTTTTTTGTACAGCAATTAAAACAGACCATCTGCCAGGTGAATCCCAAACAGCTTAAGCCTAAGGTGTTCAGTAGCGGATAAACACAGTTTAGGACATACTGCCTAGGAGTATAAGTATCATATGATACTTATTCCTTGAGTAATGAAAATATAGAATTTGGAGGGACGAAGAACATGAACACAATTGTTATTAACGGACAAGATTTGACATTAGAACAAGTCGTGCAGGTAGCCAGGCAAAACTATAAGGTTAAATTAGATGATGAAGCGATAAAAAGAGTCAAGGCATCAAGAGTAATAGTTGACGATATTGTTAAGGACAACAAAATAGTATACGGAATCACAACAGGCTTTGGCATATTCTCAAGCGTGAACATTTCAGCCGAAGACTGCAAAAAATTGCAAAGAAATCTGATACTTTCTCATGCCTGCGGCGCTGGAAACAATCTTCCCACAGATGCGGTGAGAACAATAATGCTGCTTAGAGCGAACGCACTTTCGAAGGGATTTTCAGGCGTGAGATTGGAAACTCTAGAGGCTCTCATTGAAATGCTCAACAAAGGCGTGCATCCGCTCATACCTGAAAAAGGCTCGCTAGGAGCATCCGGCGATTTGTGTCCACTGGCGCACATGGCGCTTCCTATTATAGGGGAGGGAATGGCGGAATTCGAGGGCAAAGTAATGTCTGGGGCTGAAGCCATGAAACTCGCGGGCATTCCAGTTCTGGAGCTTGTAGAAAAAGAAGGCCTGGCCCTAATAAACGGAACACAGGTAATGACAGGAATAGGAGCGCTTGCAGTATATGACAGCATAGAACTGATTAAGATCAGCGATATTGTATCGGCGCTTACACTGGAAGCGTTGAGAGGAATAACGGATGCCTTTGACCCAAGAACGCACGTTATAAGACCTCATAAGGGCCAAATAGAAACAGCAGAAAACATTCTGAAGCTGGTAGAAGGCAGCACATTTGTAACTAGGCAAGGGGAGCTAAGGGTCCAGGATGCCTATTCGTTAAGATGCATACCGCAGGTACACGGTGCCAGCAAGGATGCCCTTAGATATGTTGAGGAAAAAATATTAATAGAAATAAATTCTGTTACTGATAACCCGATTGTTCTGGAAGACGGAAGCATAATATCAGGAGGCAATTTCCACGGACAGCCTATGGCTTTGAGCTTTGACTTTTTAGGCATTGCAATAGCAGAGATTGCCAACATTTCTGAGAGAAGATTAGAGAGGCTAATCAACAATCAGCTCAATGACCTGCCTGCATTCCTAGTTAAAAAAGGAGGCCTCAATTCCGGTTTCATGATTACTCAGTATGCAGCAGCTTCTCTAGTGTCTGAAAACAAGGTGCTGGCACATCCTGCTTCTGTAGATTCCATACCATCTTCTGCAAACCAGGAGGATCACGTAAGTATGGGAACAATTGCAGCCAGAAAGAGCAGAGAAATATTGGAAAACACAAAAAGAGTACTGACTACGGAGCTTATGGCAGCCTGCCAGGCAATCGATTTCCGAGAGGGTTTTGAACTGGGCAAGGGTACCGCAGCTGCCTACAAAACAGTAAGGGAAGTTGTGGATTTCATTGAAGAGGATAAGCTCATGTATGGCGATTTGAATAAAATCACTGAACTTATTACCAGCTCAAAGCTTATAAATGCTGTGGAAAAAGAAGTGAAGCTGAATTATTAAAACATATGAACATTATGAAATAAAAATGATACAGGAGGAATACAAAATGCTAACAAATAAAAACATTTCAGAGGCTATGACTATTAAGCTTGACAATGAGCTTCCCGAAATGCCGGAGTTCGCACCCGGTATCAGAAGGGCTCCGGACAGAGGGTTTACACTTACAAAGGCACAGACGGAGGTGGCGCTTAAAAACGCCCTAAGATATATTCCGGAAGAATTCCATGAACAACTGGCTCCTGAATTTATGGAGGAGCTTAAAACAAGAGGAAGAATTTACGGATACCGTTTCAGGCCGAATAAAAGGATATACGGCAAGCCTATAGACGAGTATAAGGGTAACTGTACTGACGCCAAAGCTTTTCAGGTTATGATAGACAACAATCTGGATTTTGAAGTTGCGCTTTACCCTTATGAGCTTGTAACCTACGGAGAAACCGGACAGGTGTTCCAGAACTGGATGCAGTACAGGCTTGTCATGAAGTATCTGGAGGTCATGACTGACCATCAGACTCTAGTTATTGAATCGGGACATCCTCTCGGATTATTCAAATCCAAGCCGGAGGCTCCGAGGGTTATAATTACAAACGCTTTGATGATAGGCCAATTTGACAACCAAACTGACTGGCATTACGCAATGCAGATGGGTGTAGCCAACTATGGACAGATGACAGCCGGCGGTTGGATGTATATTGGACCTCAGGGCATTGTCCATGGAACTTACAATACGATACTCAACGCGGGAAGGCTTAAGCTCGGCGTTGGAAAAGACGAGGACCTCAAAGGCCACATGTTCGTATCCTCGGGACTTGGAGGAATGAGCGGCGCTCAGCCGAAGGCCGCCACAATAGCAGGCGCTGTAGGAATTATAGCAGAGGTCGACTATTCAAGGATTGAAACAAGATATAACCAAGGCTGGGTTGACCTGATATCCTCAGATTTGGACGAAATATTCGATGTCGCTGAAAGGCACATGGCTGAAAAGAAAGCAATATCCATAGCTTATCACGGAAACATTGTGGACCTGCTTGAGTATGCTGTCAAAAACGACAAGAAAATAGAGATGCTTTCAGACCAGACATCCTGCCACGCCGTATACGACGGCGGATATTGCCCGCAGGGAATATCCTTCGAGGAGAGGACAAGGCTTTTGAAGGAAGACAGAGAAACCTTCAACAAGCTTGTAGACAAGACCTTGAGGCGCCATTTTGAACTTATAGGAGCCCTTGTAGAAAAAGGAACATATTTCTTCGATTACGGCAACGCCTTCATGAAGGCTGTCTTTGACGCCGGAGCGACTGAAATATCTAAAAACGGCGTGGATGAAAAAGATGGATTCATATACCCTTCCTATGTAGAGGACATAATGGGGCCGGAGCTGTTCGATTATGGCTATGGACCGTTCAGATGGGTCTGCCTGAGCGGCGACCATGAGGATTTGATAAAGACTGACCAGGCGGCCATGTCATGTATCGATCCAAACAGGAGAGCCCAGGACAGGGACAACTATATGTGGATCAAGGATGCGGAAAAGAATAAACTGGTTGTTGGAACAGAGGCCAGAATACTGTATCAGGATGCTTACGGCAGAACGAACATAGCGCTGAAATTCAATGAGATGGTCAGAAATGGTGAAATCGGCCCGATAATGATCGGTAGAGACCACCATGATGTCAGCGGCACAGACTCGCCGTTTAGAGAAACTTCCAACATAAAGGACGGCAGCAACATAATGGCTGAAATGGCCGTGCAATGCTATGCGGGAAATGCAGCCAGGGGCATGAGCCTGATAGCTCTCCACAACGGCGGCGGCGTAGGCATTGGCAAATCAATCAACGGAGGCTTCGGGCTTGTTCTGGATGGAAGCAGCAGAATAGACGAGATCATAAAATCTTCGATGCTTTGGGATGTAATGGGCGGCGTAGCAAGACGCGCATGGGCGAGAAATGAAAATTCCATAACTACCAGCATGGAATACAATAAAATAAATGAGGATACAGACCACATCACTTTGCCGTTTATACCGGATGAAAAGCTTGTTAAGGATGTCATTGATAAAATGTTCTAGAGCAAATTGCAGCAAACAATATTATTGAAAGGTGGAATAGTAATGAGTGAAGTTAAAAAAATAATTGAGTGTGTTCCTAACTTTAGTGAGGGAAGGGATCTTGATAAAATCGAAAAAATCGTAAATCCATTCAGAGGCAAAGACGGAGTTAAGCTTTTAGACTATCAAAGGGACGAGGACCACAACAGGCTTGTAGTGACTGTGGTAGGCGAGCCGGAGGCCGTAAAAAAAGCTGTTATAGAGGCGATAGGGGTTTCGACTGAATTGATAGACCTTAGAGTGCATGAAGGACAGCATCCAAGAATGGGTGCCTGTGATGTAGTGCCTTTTATCCCGATAAAAAATGTCAGCGTTGAGGAAGCCGTTGAGCTTGCAAATGAAACTGCCAAAGAGCTGTCAGAAAAATACAGTCTTCCGATATTCATGTATGAAAAGGCGGCAAAAAATCCGCAAAGAGAGAATCTTGCAAATGTAAGAAAAGGCGAATTCGAAGGCATGGCTCAAAAGATGAGCCAGCCTGAGTGGGCTCCGGACTACGGCCCTGCCAGTGTACACCCAAGTGCGGGAGCTACTGCGGTTGGCGTTAGAATGCCGCTTGTGGCTTTCAACGTGAATCTTGGCACAGACAACCTGGAAATCGCCAACAAGATAGCCAAGAATGTCAGATTCATAGGCGGCGGGCTAAGATTCTGCAAGGCAATGGGAGTGGAATTAAAGGAAAGAGGCATAGTTCAAATATCTATGAATATGACTGACTACACAAAGACTGCCCTTTATAGAGCTTACGAGCTTGTCAAGATCGAAGCCAAAAGATATGGAGTTAGCGCAGTGGGAACTGAGATAATAGGACTTGTGCCTATGGAAGCGTTGATTGATACTGCCGTTTACTACATGGGAATAGAGGATTTCTCTATGGACCAGGTTCTTGAAACTAGAATAATGGAGTAAATGCCATGAAAAATAAAATTTTGATAAAGAATGCTTCAGAGCTTGTTACCTGCAGCGGGTTTAAGGCGAAGCACGGAAGCGAAATGAGCGACCTGCATGTAATAAAGGACGGGGCTGTAATAGTTGAAGACGGCGTAATAAAAGCTGTAGGGACTACTGAGGAGATACTAAACAAGTATAAGGAATCGGAATACAGTGTGCTTGACGCTGAGGGAAAAGCAGTGCTTCCGGGCTTTGTGGACTCTCACACCCATCTGGTATTCGGAGGCTACAGGGCGGAGGAATTTTCATGGAGACTCCGCGGCGACAAATACATGGACATAATGAAAAGGGGCGGAGGCATAGCTAGCTCCGTGAAATCAACCAGGGAGGCTTCGAAGCAGGAGCTCATGGAAGCAGGGCTTAAAAGGCTCAACTCCATGCTCTCCTTCGGGGTGACTACGGTGGAAGGAAAAAGCGGCTACGGACTGGATTTTGAAACAGAGATAAAGCAGCTTGAAGTCGCAAAGGAGTTAAATGATGCCCACCCGGTAGACGTGGTCAGGACTTTCATGGGCGCCCACGCCGTGCCTGGAGAATATAAAGGCAGAGAAGACGAGTATATAGATTTTATTATAGAAAGCGTGCTTCCTTACGTGGCGGATAAAAAGCTGGCGGAATTCTGCGATATATTCTGTGAGGACAATGTCTTTTCGATAGAGCAGTCAAGAAGGCTGCTTTCGAAGGCCAAGGAAATGGGACTTGCTCTCAAGATACACGCAGATGAAATCGTCCAGCTTGGCGGCGCGGAATTGGCTGTAGAGCTGGGAGCGGTTTCGGCAGACCACCTGCTCCAGGCCTCTGACGAAGGAATAAAAGCTATGGCTGAAAGCTCGGTTGTAGCAACATTGCTGCCTTGCACGGCCTTCAGCCTAAAGGAAAGCTATGCAAGAGGAAGAAAGATGATCGACAGCGGCTGCGCAGTAGGGCTTGCCACGGATTTCAATCCGGGCAGCTGCTTTACCGAGTCTATAGCGCTTGTTTTCGCCCTAGCCTGCATACAGATGAATCTAAGCATAGAGGAAGCGATAACGGCTCTTACAATAAATGGAGCCGCGGCCGTAAACAGGGCCGAGGAAATCGGCAGCATAGATATAGGCAAGAAAGCTGATATCATAATACTGGAGTTCCCTTCATACAAGTTCATACCTTACCATGTAGGAGTAAGCACTGTGGAGAAGGTTATTAAAAACGGGGAATTGGTATTCGACAAAGAAAAGGGAGGCCTAGTATGCTAGCAAAATTGACTTTAGTAGATTTTTTGGAGGAGACTGCTTCTAATTCGCCTGTGCCGGGGGGCGGAAGCATTGCGGCGGTAAGCGCGGCGTTTTCAGCGGCACTAACGCAAATGGTGGCCAATTTGACGCTGGGAAAAAAAGGGTATGAGGACGTCCAGGAAGATGCTGAATCTGTTGCCAAAGAGGCGGCTAGAATGAAGAGTATCTTTGTGGAGTATATAGACAAGGACTCTGATGCTTTCAACGAGGTTATGAATGCCTTCAAGCTTCCAAAGGATACAGATGAGAACATTGAGCAGAGAAAAAAAGCCATACAGGATGCTACCAAGCTGGCGGCTCTGGTGCCTCTTGACGTGGCAAGGGAAGCCTACAAAATCATGGAGCTGGCTCAGGTGGCAGTGGAAAAAGGAAATAAGAATGCTGTTACAGATGCGGCAGTAGCTACGATGATGGCCAGGACTGCAGTGCTTTCAGCTCTGTATAACGTGAAGATAAACCTGGGCTCCATTAAGGACAATGAGTTTGTTGAAAAGGTTGCTAAAGAGGTTGACGAGCTTGAAAAGAATGTAAAGCTTAGGGAAGAAGAAATACTCTCGAAGGTAGTTTTATAAAAAGAAGGTGTTTGTAATGGATACAGGCATCGGGATAGTAAAAAAGTCGCAATACCGGACAAGCCAATGGTCGGGAGGGACAACTACGGAGCTCCTGATATATCCAAGCGGCAGCAGCTACAGTGAAAGGTCCTTTAAATGGAGACTCAGCTCTGCAAAGGTTGAGGCTCCCGAATCAGTATTCACGAGCCTGCCTGGAATAACAAGACATATCATGGTTACTGAGGGTCAGATAATACTCGAGCACGAGAACCATTACAAGAAGGTGCTAGACACTTTTCAGCAGGATTGTTTTATGGGAGACTGGGAAACCATAAGCCGCGGAAAGGCAACTGATTTCAATCTGATGCTTGCGCAGGGGTTTTCCGGAAGCCTGGAGGTATGCTTCCTTAAAGCAGGCGAACAAGTCGATATAAATCTCGGCAAAGAGAAGAAGGTTACTAATGTTTTCTATGCATTAAACGGAGACCTTTTGGTTGAAATCGATAAAAATATATTCAACATCGAGGAAAAAGACTTGTTCCATATAACGCAATCGCATGATGAGGAAAGCGTGATGCTGAGGCTTACAAACACATCAAAAAACGAAGCTGCAGTTATAAGGGCGGAAATCATGGAAAAATAGCGACATTAAACTGTTCTGCTTCCAAATAAGAAAGAACTAGCGACCCAAATTAAAAGGTCCTAGTTCTTTTTTTATCTGTTCCATAAGCTATCCACTTTCCGCAGAAACAGGGCCAAGGCCAGCAGATCGGCGCAGCCTCCCGGACTCAAGTTTTTGCGTATAAAAGCGCGATCCATGCGCTTGGCAAGCGAAGGCCGCGAATAAGCCGGGCGGCTCAAGACGAATTTTGCCCAGCTCTGGGCATATACAAGTCCTTCCAAGCCTCCGCGATAGAGCAGATTCGTGTCAGGGCACTCGGCGATAAGCTGCAAGAGTGTTGACAGCATATCCCCGCCGGAATGCTTCAAAAGCAGATATGCCTTTTTCGCGGAAGGAAAACCGGCTTCAGCTTCCTGTCTGGCGCCTCGGATGCCGAACTTTTCGAAAACCTCCCGGCCGTGTGTTTTTGAGTCGGAAACTTCTGCCGCTCTGGCAAGGCGGCTTGCATGGTGAAAAATGTCATCGCCCCGCATGAGATAATTGCCCAGGGCCGCCAAAATGAGCCCGAAGGCGTAAATGGCCCCTTTGTGGGTATTGACTCCGCCGGTTGCCTCCAGCATGCGGGCTTCGGCGGCAATTCCGGCCCTTTGAAGTTTTTTCATGCAGTCTTTTTCTTCAGCTCCCAGCAGAAAGGCTTCTGAAAAATAAGGGCGCAGGGAATCGGCGCTGCGTTCAAACAGGGCGACATCCATGTCTTTATGCGAGCCCTGATTGCGAAGGTCGACAAGTCCCGGCTTTGGCGTGAAGCGTACCTCCTCGACCAAGGCCTCTGCTGCCAGGCTCTCAAAGTGCTGTGCCGCAAACTGGAGAAGAAGCTGATTAGTGCGGGCCTTGACTGCATCCAGACCGTGGGCCCTGCTGCGTGAACATGGAGCCACAGGTCCGCCGCATACTATGCAGGTCCGGGGCTCCTGTCTTGAAAGCTTCTGGCCATCGGCAGCTATAACGTCCATATCGAAAAGACGCCCGATCGGGCTTCGCGACTCAATATCCATGCAGGTTTGCTTGACTTTCTTAGCAGACTCTCCGTAGACGAGGAAAGCCTCGCAACCTGTCGGTTTTTGCAAAAGCTCCATTTTATGCGGAGTTCCAAGGAGGTCGGTTATAGACTGTAGACCATGGTCGAAAGCAAGCTTGATCAGCGGCGAATTTTTGACCTCGCCGGCGATGTTCATGGTAAAACTCAGAAGCGGACGGCGAAATTCTGAAAGCAGCTGCTGCTGGATTTCATGACGGTGGTCACGCGCATCCAGAACCTGCTGCAGGCTTATGCTTCCAGCATTAAAATTCATACAGCGGCTCTACCTTGTTCATAGTTGTAGGGTTCAGCTTCATTACATTCTTAAGGTTCTCCTCGGAATTTTCGCCAACACAGCCGACAATTAGATAGCGTTTGTTTGCGCTGTCATAAATAAGGTGTTTAAGAAGACGAAAGCCGACTATATGGGCTGTATTTGGCACGTGCGTCCTGGGTCCTGTGCAGGCGTGGGGTTTTCCTCCTATGGTTACGTGGTCTTCATCCAGATAACAAATAGGGATCTCCTGGGCTATCAGCTCATTTACTTTTCTCTCCATATCCTCCAGGTCGACAACGGGAGCCCTGTCCTTGAAGGAAATAATAAAGCCATGGTTGATATCGTCATGCTCCGCACGCTCCATATCATCTTCGGACAGGAAAAGCTCGGTGAGGTCCTCTGCGGTATGGGCCATAAGTCGGTAAAGTAGCGAGTTATGGACAATATCATATATTTCGCCCGGCTCCGGTCCAAACAGGTTCGGACGGGTCAGGAGGATTTCTTCTCCAACGCCTATCAGAAGATTGGCATTCCGGTTTAAAAAAGGAAAGATCAGGTCAAAGTGCTCAACTATGACACGCTTTCCGCGGTGGACGGCCTTTAGAATGGCCGCGGCCAGCACTGGCGCAGATGTGAAGCCCATTTCAAAACGTATGTCCAGATGGTAGGTGTGGGGCGAAAAAAAGCCTTTTTCTTCATCCTGTTCCAGCAAAGGCAGCGGGCGGACGTTGACGCCATCGTCATCATTAGTCAATTCCAAACCGGGGAACATGCCCTTTACCAAAGCGCTCTTTCCTGAACCGGCCTCGCCGACAACACCGATAATCTGATCGAAGGGGCTTAGATACAGCTGGGCTATCTGCATGCCCAGCTCATAAATCCTCTTTCTTCCGCGGGGAGCATAAAAAGTGCTGAACAAATGGCTTTTTTGCATTTTATATGAAAATGGCATATTGGTTCCTCCTTATTTCTTGTAGGCATCCGTCAGGTATTCATAGGTGGCAGGCGGAACGAGCTTTTTCAAGCCCTCGAAATCTCCGCTCTCTAGTGCGGCGCGCACAGCGCTGGCGCTGACAGGAATTCCTGAAATTTCAATTCTGGGAATCTCCAGGACCTGTATGCCGCTTTTCGGCAGCTCTCGCTTGAGCTGTTGGTTGTAGGCGTTTGTAACGGGTGAGAGCGGTTCTGTTCCGATGTAGCGCCTTGTAATATTCAGTGCGGGAGCAAAATGCTTCGTGAATATCTCGATATCCAGCTGGCACTGTATGTCGCTTACATCCGTAATGTCTTTGATGAAATATCTTGGGAATGTGGCATAGGAGATCAGATAGTCTCCGGTCTGATGAATTGTCACATTAGGCAAATCCTTTGTCGACTCTTTTATAAGCTCCAACCTTGTCCTAGCCGAGAACGCGCTCCTCTCCTCGGACAGTATGAAAACATGGAGCCAGTCGCACTCTTTGGCTGCTGTCTCAATCAGATACCTGTGTCCAAGAGTGAATGGATTGCAGTTTGCCACAATCGCACCTATAACCCCTTCCTTTGTAGGGCAATCAAGAGCTGCGACATAATTCCTTATGCCGTTGCGCTCGTTTTCCATAAGCAGGGCGTCGGCGGTTTGAGCCACGGGATAGAAGAAGAGCGACTCAAACATAGCAATATTCTTAGGCTTGGTGTACAAAAAAAGATGGCGCAGATTTCTGAAAAAGGCTTCCTTTTGAAGCTCCGTTACAATGGTGGCAGTGAGCCCCTCGCCCTGATGGGCTTCGGACACGGCGATACATTTTAATATATTGTTGTCAAGAGAGCCTGTGGCAATAATCTCTCCGTCCTGCATCACATTTACAGTAAATTCTATAGCGGGTTCATAATCCAAACCGGATTTCGCCAGGAAATCCTGCAGTGCGCTTAATTTCCCTTTCGAAAATGGGCGGCCGTATTCTATTTCCATATTTACGCCTCCTTAAATCTATAAAACTAGGGTTAAGCTTAATTCTTATCCCTTGATATTGCCGGTTTTCGGTATGTAACAAGTATACTTCATAGCATTTGATTTGAAAAGATGAAAAACCGAAAATAGATTGAAAAAATGCAAATTGTATTATATAATTCTTGTTAATTGATATAGTACTAATGCAATGGTCTAGCGAGGAGGAGTCATAATGACAAAAATAGTTAGAAGAGCCTATGCCGGAACCATAGAATCCAGCGACGTATATGTGGAGCTGGAGCCGTGCGACTGCGGAATAGATATCCAGATAGAATCGGTAGTGATGAAGCAGTTCGGGGATGCAATCCGAAGAGTCGTGTCCGAAATGCTGGAGCAGTTCGAGGTTGAAAGCGCAAAGGTCAAAATAGTTGACCGAGGCGCCTTGGACTGCGTTATCAGGGCGCGCGTCGAAGCCGCCATCAAAAGAGGGGAGGGCGAACAGATATGAGACGCTCCATGCTTTTTTTGCCTGGAAACACCCCAAACATCATAATAAACGGCGATGAACTTGGCGCAGATGCGGTAATACTAGATCTGGAGGATGCGGTATCGCCTTCGGAGAAGGACGCTGCGCGCATTCTTGTCCGCAACGCAATAAGGCTGATGAAGTTCGAAAAGAGCGAGGTACTCGTGAGGATCAATTCCATGGACTCCGAATATTGGAAATCGGACCTGGATGAAATCGTGCCACTTAAACCGGATGTGATAATGCCTCCAAAAATGAGCTGCGCGGCTGATGTGCAAGCTATCGATGAGTACATAACAGAACTCGAGAGCAGCTTTGGCATTGAAAACAACAGTGTGAAGCTTATGCCTCTCATAGAGACTGCGCTGGGAGTAGAAAATGCGTTTCAGATTGCTGCGGCGTCTAGGCGTGTTTGTGCCCTGCAGCTGGGCGGAGAGGATCTCACTGCTGACCTGCGCTGCAAGAGAACCAAGGAAGGAAACGAAATAGACTACGCCAGGAAGCGGCTGGTTTGCGCGGCGCGGGCTGCAGGCGTAGATGCTTATGACACTCCCTTCACCGACGTAAATGATGATGAAGGCATATACGCGGACGCAGAATATGCAAAAAGTCTTGGCTTCACAGGAAAAGCCTCAATCTCCCCAAGACATGTCGCCGCAATAAATCATGTGTTCAGCCCTTCCCAGGAGGACATAGATTATGCCTATGAGGTGATGGAAGCCATTCGAATAGCAAAGGAGCAAGGGCGCGGCGCAATTTCGCTGCGCGGAAAAATGATAGATGCTCCGATTGTGGCCCGTGCACAGCAGACGATAGCTATGGCGGAAGAACTTTTAATGATGGCAGGTGGCAGATATGAGTAATAAGCTTGTAAATACGCTTCGCGAAGCGATTGAGCTGTCCGGATTGAAGGAAGGCATGAACGTTTCTTTTCATCACCATCTCAGAAACGGCGACTATGTCTTGAACATGGTCATGGAGGAGATTGCGGCCATGAACATAAAAGGGCTGACTGTAAATGCAAGCTCGCTGTTCGATACGCACCTTCCGCTTATAGACCATGCCAGAAGCCATGTTGTCACAAAAATCCAGACGGATTACATGTCAGGCGCAATGGGCCGATTCATTTCTCGGGGCGTAATGGAGGAGCCTGTCGAATTCCGAACTCACGGAGGCAGGCCCAGCTCCATAGAGCTTGGCGTCACGCCTGTTGATGTGGCCTTTATTGCTGCTCCTTCCTCTGATGCCATGGGCAACTGCACCGGCAAATACGGAAAGTCCGCCTGCGGCAGCCTGGGCTATGCTTTCCCTGACGCCATGAACGCCAAAAAGGTTATAGTAATCACTGACAATCTGATGCCCTACCCTCTTGCCGACTGGTCAATTCCGGAAACATATGTCGACTACGTGGTGGAGGTGGACGCCATAGGCGATCCTAGCGGAATCGTGTCAGGGACAACGAAAATAACACGCGACCCGATAGGCCTCATCATGGCTGCGGATGCGGCGAGGATTATAAAGCATTCAGGCCTCCTCAAGGACGGATTTTCCTTCCAGACCGGGGCCGGCGGCGCATCCCTGGCTGCTGCCAAATTCCTAAAGGACATAATGCTGAAGGAGAACATCAAGGGAAGCTTTGGCCTTGGCGGCATTACAGGATACATGGTCGACATGCTCAACGCGGGCTGCTTCCAATCTCTGCTCGATGTGCAGTGCTTTGATCTGGAGGCTGTGGAATCCATCCGCTCAAACCCGAAGCATCAGGAAATCTCGGCGACCCATTATGCAAGTCCGAGCGCCAAAAGCGCAGTTGTAGACAGCCTCGATGTTGTCATACTGGGAGCTACTGAAATTGATACGGATTTCAACGTGAATGTCCACACTGACTCGAACGGATATATAATGGGAGGCTCGGGCGGACACAGCGACACGGCCGCAGGGGCCAAACTGTCGATGATAATCGCTCCCCTGTCCAGGGCGCGCCTGCCGATTGTCACAGACCGAGTGACCTGCATATCCACGCCAGGAAAGGATATAGATGTACTAGTCACCCAAAAAGGCATAGCTGTAAACCCTAGGAATAAAGAGCTGGGCGAGCGACTCAGGCAGGCAGGTCTGCCCGTAGTCGACATTCATGAACTAAAGAGAATCGCAGAGCGAATAACCGGTGTGCCCCAAAGGCTGGAAAAGGGAGAGCGTGCCGTGGCGAAGGTGATCTACCGCGATGGAACGCTACTGGATACCATATACAGCGTATCGGATATTGGATAAGCTTGCTTGACAAATATGAATCAATTCTCCATAATTGAATTAGTACAATTGTTTGTGGGGAGGTGACTTATTTGAAATCGTATAGAGTGAATCCTGAAAGCGATGTGCCGATTTATAGGCAGCTGGCTGACGCAATTTATGCAGATATAAAAAGCGGCAGGCTTCCGGCGGGCACAAAGCTTGCTACCGTCCGGGAGATGGCGAACCAGCTCAAAATCGCCCACGGCACCGTGAAGCGCGCCTACGATGAGCTGAAAAAAATGGGCGCGATAGATATGACGCAGGGGCGCGGCACGTATATCAGCTACCGTCCTGAGACCACCGAAAGCAAAAAAGAACGTGCCATGGCCGCCATAGAGGAAATGCTAAACAGGCTGGAAAGCCTGAACATATCTCCCATGGAGGCGAAAATATTTATAGATTTAAAGCTGCGCGAAAAAGTCCGTCTTAGCAAGGCGATTAGCCTTGCGCTTGTTGAATGCAACCCTGAGATGCTTTATCAGCTTGACGAAACAATGCATAAGTTCAAAAATGTGGAGACATACCAGTACCTGTTTGATGACATATTGAAATATCCCTACAAGATAGGCGAAGAGATGGACGTTATAGTGACTTCTGCCAACCATGCAAAAGATCTGGGGGAAATAATAGCGGAAAAAGAAAAAATCATCAAGGTTGCGCTTGACCTGGTTCCAAGGACCATCATGCAGCTGGCGCTGCTGGAAAAGGGCCATAGAGTAGGAATCATATGCCAGAGCGAGAGGTTTGCTGAGATGTTGCAGGGTGTATGCAGCTCATATGCTGTACAGACTAACGTTTCCCAGCCGTGGCTGCTGGATAGTGAGAAGGATTGCGGCGCTTACTTAAAGGATATAGATGCGCTGCTTGTGCCGGAGGGGTACGAGAAATTCTGCAGCCAGAAGGATGCCAAGCTTATACAAAAATTCGCAGGCAAGCACATGGTGATACAGTGTGCATACCAGATAGACCAGGGCTCTTACATCTACCTGGAAGAGCGTATGAGTGAACTTCAGGAAAAGAGAAATATAAATCAAAGCAAATAGGAATGCCTTCGCAGGCCAGCTGCGGAGCACTCCTATTTTTGTTTTTTTGCAGTGAATTGTCTTGACTTTTATACAATTGGCGATATAATATATATTATATAGTTATAACCCAATATACTGAATTGATATATAACATTTACCGCAAATTACAAATCGCTATGAGGTGAGAACAATGAAAAAGAAGGTTATAGTCCTTGGCGTCATAGGCGCAGATGTACATGCAGTCGGCAATAAGATACTCTACCATGCATTTACAGATGCCGGTTTTGAAGTGATAAACCTAGGTGTTATGGTTTCTCAGGAAGAATTTATTGCAGCGGCAATCGAATCAAACGCAGACGCCATTGTGGTTTCCTCTCTGTATGGTCAGGGGGAGCTGGACTGCCGGGGAATGCGAGAAAAATGCGATGAAGCAGGCCTAAAGGATATCCCGCTTCTTGTTGGCGGTAACATTGTTATCGGTAAGCAGGTTTTCGAAGAGGTTGAAAAGCGCTTCATGGAGATGGGCTTCAACGCCGTTTTCCCTCCAGGAACGAGACCTGAAACAGGAATTGCAGCTCTAAAGGAAATACTACACATGGAAGACTAACGGGAGGTGAAATAATGAAGCCCGTTTTACTGATAGATTTTGGCAGCACCTATACCAAGGTTACCGCAGTGGATCTGGAAGGCGAGCAGCTGCTAGGAACGGCGTCCGCATACACCACTGTTCAAACCGATATCAACATAGGGCTCGACAATGCCATCAGGCTTTTGGAAGAAAAAAATGGCAAGCAGCATTTCGCGGAACGCTTTGCGTGCTCCTCTGCAGCCGGAGGCCTCAGGATGATAACCAGCGGTCTTGTTCCTGAGCTCACAGCCGAAGCGGCAAAGGTGGCAAGCCTGGGCGCCGGAGCCAAGATCATTAAGGTTTTCAGCTTTCAGCTTACTGAAGACGACATAGAATACATACGAATAGAAAATCCTGACATTTTCCTTCTGGTAGGCGGCACTGACGGCGGAAACACGGAATGCATTATTCATAACGCAAAAATGCTATCATCAATCCCGAATGATTTCCCGATAGTTATAGCCGGCAATAGGTCGGCGGCCCGCGAGTGCCAACGTATTCTGGAGGGGCGAGAGGTGTATGTCTGTGAGAATGTAATGCCAAAATTCGGCGTGCTTAATGCAGAGCCGGCGCAGAAGCAGATACAGGAGATTTTCCTCCACAGGATAATACAGGCAAAGGGCATTACGAAGGCGGCATCCCTGGTTTCGGGGATACTTATGCCAACACCGTCCGCAGTCATGAAGGCGATGCAGCTTCTGGCCGAAGGCTGCGATGGCGAGAGCGGGATAGGGGATCTAATCGGCGTAGATGTGGGCGGCGCAACAACCGACGTCTATTCAATAGCGGAAGGAATGCCTGAAGCCACTAACACAGTTTACAGGGGTTTGCCGGAGCCTTACGTCAAGAGGACGGTAGAAGGCGACATCGGGATGAGATACAGCATCGCTGGAATTGTCGAGGCTGCAGGCGTAAAGCGCATCAGCCAGATGTCCGGACTGTCCGTTGAGAGGGTAGAAGAGCTTATCGATTATCTTGCTGTCAATACAGAAGCTTTGCCAAACGGAGACCATGAACTCGAAATGCTCGACTATGCACTTGCCTCCCTCGCTATAGAAACGGCAGTGACAAGGCATGCAGGGAGCATCGAGGAAGCATATACCATGATGGGCCTGACCTATGTGCAAACAGGCAAGGACCTGACCCGTGTCAAGCAGATCATAGTTACAGGAGGTAGTCTGATCAACACGAAGCGGACAGCCGCAATAGCTGCTCATGCCATGTACGACAAAATGAACCCGATGTCTCTCAAGCCAAAGGATGCGGAGATATGGATAGACAGAAGCTATATACTTGCTGCAATGGGCTTGCTGTCGGAGCATCATCCGCAAATCGCTTTACGTATAATGAAAAAGGAGCTGAAAAAAGATGGATATTAAGAATAAAAAAATCCCGGAAGCCGAGTTTGAACAACTCCGAAAAGAAGTCTTGGTGCAATGGCCGACAGGCAAGGATGTCAATCTGGAGGAAGCGATTGCCTATCACAAGTCGCTGCCTGAGCACAAGGACTTCGCAAAGAAGCTCATCAAAGCGAAAAACGAAAACAGGACTCTGATCGAACCTAGAGCAGGAGTTCCAGACATAGATGAACACATAAAGCTTTTGAAATACCTCCAGGATGAAGGGGAGGCAGACCTTCTTCCGACAACCATCGACAGCTACACCCGCCAAAACCGCTATGCCGAAGCAGAAAACGGCATAAACGAATCCATAAGACTTGACAGAGCCATGCTCAACGGTTTTCCGGCTGTCAACCACGGTGTGGCCGGCTGCCGCAAGATCATAGACAGCCTTGACGTACCTGTGCAGGTAAGACACGGCACGCCTGACGCCAGACTGCTTACAGAAATAACATACGCAGGCGGCTTCACCAGCTATGAAGGCGGCGGCATTTCCTACAACCTTCCTTACTGCAAGAATGTCCCTATGGAAAAAACAATACGCGACTGGCAGTATGTTGACCGTCTGACCGGATTGTACGAGGAAATGGGCATTTCTATAAACAGAGAGCCCTATGGTCCTCTTACAGGCACTCTGGTTCCGCCGTTTGTATCACATGCTGCGGCGATAATAGAAGCGCTGCTTGCAGCCGAGCAGGGCGTGAAGAACATCACAGTAGGCTACGGCCAGTGCGGAAACCTGATTCAGGATATCGCGGCGATACGTACTCTGGAAGAGCTTACAGACGAATATCTGCAGAAATACGGCTATAATGACGTTATAGTAACGACAGTACTTCACCAGTGGATGGGCGGATTCCCTGCCGACGAGGCAAAGGCTTTCGGCGTCATCTCCCTGGGCAGCACAATAGCAGCTCTGGCAAAGGCGACCAAGGTTATAGTAAAGACCCCTCATGAAGCAGTGGGCATACCTACCATGGAAGCAAATGCTGCGGGACTTCGCTGCACAAAGCAGGTTGTAAACATGCTGTCTGACCAGCAATTCCAGAACAACGAGCTGGAGGTCGAAAAGGAAATAATAAGGAAAGAGACTCGCTGCATCGTGGACAAGTGCTTTGAACTGGGCGAAGGAGACATAGCAATCGGCGTATGCCGCGGCGTTGAAGCCGGCGTGCTGGACGTGCCTTTTGCACCTTGCCGTGCGAATGCGGGCCTTATGCTGCCGGCGCGTGACCACAACGGCGCCGTCCGTGTACTCAACATGGGCAACCTTCCTTTCAGCCAGGAGCTGAAGGACTTCCACAAGGAAAAGATTGAAGAACGTGCAAAGGCTGAAAAGCGCGATGTTTCGTTCCAGATGGTAATCGATGACGTTTATGCGATCGGAAAGGGCCGCCTTGTAGGACGACCTAGATACTAAAATATAAAGGAGAAGGCGCTATGAAAATTGTTGATGTTGTTTGTTCCGAAGGACGTACCGGCTTTTACTTTGATGACCAGCGTGCAATAAAAAAAGGCGCAGGCCATGACGGAGTTTTCTATATAGGCAAGCCTGTTACGGAGGGATTTACTTCCGTCAGGCAGGCGGGCGAATCCATATCCGTAATGATAATTCTAGAAGACGGCCAGATAGCCTACGGCGACTGCGCCGCTGTTCAGTACAGCGGAGCCGGCGGACGTGACCCGCTTTTCCTGGCAAAAGACTTCATACCTCTAATAGACAGCTATATAAGGCCGGAGCTGATAGGAAAGGAAGCCGACTCCTTCCGCAGCCTTTGCGAAATGATGGAAGCAATACAGATAGAAGGCAAGCGCCTGCACACTGCTATACGCTACGGCGTTTCCCAGGCGATACTCGACGCGGTTTCAAAGGCAACGGGCAGGCTGATGTGCGAAGTTGTTGCGGATGAATATGGCTGCACGGTATCGGAAACACCGGTTCCGATATTCACGCAATCAGGCGACGACCGCTATGCCAATGCAGACAAGATGATCATCAAGGGAGCGCAGGTTCTGCCACACGCACTAATCAATAACGTTGAAACCAAGCTTGGCAGGAACGGCGAAAAGCTGGCTGAATATGTTGTATGGCTCCGTGATCGAATACTGAGCAACCGCCTGAGCGAAGACTATAATCCTGTTATTCATATAGACGTATACGGCACAATAGGAGTTGCTTTTGGGGACAACAACTACAAGGCTATGGCCGACTACCTCTCAGAGCTGGAAGAGCTGGCGAAGCCCTTCAAGCTGAGAATTGAAGGCCCTATGGACTGCGACACTGACCGTGAAACACAGATGATTGCCCTGTCGGGTCTTACAAAAGAGCTGGATTCTAGGGGTATCAATGTGGAGCTTGTAGCCGACGAGTGGTGCAACACACTCGAGGACATCAAATATTTTGCTGACAATAAGGCTGGACACATGGTTCAGATCAAGACGCCTGACCTTGGCGGCATCAACAATACAATCGAAGCGGTCCTCTACTGCAAGGAAAAAGGAATAGGGGCGTACCAGGGTGGTACCTGCAATGAGACCGAAAGAAGCGCGCAGGTCTGCGTAAACTGCGCAATGGCCACCCAGCCGGTTCAGATACTTGCAAAGCCTGGCATGGGCGTCGACGAAGGCTACATGATAGTTTTCAACGAAATGCAGCGCATACTGGCACTGCGAAATGCCAAGAAAAACAGAAAATAACTACTAGCTCCTGCTTGCAGGAGCTTTTTGCTTAACTTGAGATATTAGAGATACAAGGAGGAGTGCAGAGTGGAAAAGGGCTACGTGCAGGTTTATACAGGAAACGGAAAAGGCAAGACGACTGCGGCTCTGGGACTGTCGCTCAGGGCTGTGTGCGCAGGCAAGAAAGTCTATTTTGCCCAATTTGTCAAAGGAATGAAATACAGCGAGCTGAATGCAGAAAAGTACCTTCCGGGGTTTTCAATGAAGCAGTATGGAAGCGAAGGCTTCATATTCAATGAGCCCAGCGAGGAGGACATCAGACTCGGAAACGAGGGTCTGAAGGAATGCGCGGCCATACTCTCATCAGGTGATTACGATCTTGTCGTGCTGGATGAGATAAATATAGCATTGTACTATAACCTGTTCGCGGTAGAACAAGTTATAGAAGCCATAGACAATAGGGCGGCTGGAGTGGAGGTCATCCTTACAGGAAGGAACGCCCATGAAAAAATTATCGAAAAAGCGGATCTCGTCACGGAAATGAGGGAAATAAAGCATTACTATGAAAAGGGAGTGGAAGCAAGAGTCGGTATAGAAAAATAGCGTGCTGGCAAATGTGATTGTGGGAAGAGTTAAATCAACTCTTCTCATTATTTTTTTGCTTAAAAATTGAGCAAAATAAGCTACTTAGGGTATCACATAAAAAACAGTATAAGGTAAGAAAGGGGGCGCACCATGGAACACTTAAAAAATAATAAAAAAATCATAGTTATACTGGCAGTTCTGCTGATAAGCATGATAGGCATATGGCTTTCAGTGGTTTTTAATATGTCTGCAGATAAAAGTATTGTCCGGTCAAATGGGTTTGCAAGCGCCTTGAAGCTGCCGCCGCTTCTTGAAGACGAGGACCCCGATCCCTCAGTCGCCCGATATACGCTTAATGCGCAATACGGTGAAACTATATTTATGAAAAACCTGCCCGCTCCCACCATGGGATACAACGGTTCATATCTTGGTCCGATACTGAGAATGAAGCAGGGCGAAAAAGTGAGCATCAGTGTGAACAACAGCCTGGATGAAGAAACCACAGTCCACTGGCATGGGCTTGTTGTGCCGGGAGAGCAGGATGGAGGGCCGCACCAGGTTATAGAGCCCGGTGAAAGCTGGACGCCATCCTTTACTGTCGCCCAGCCAGCTGCTACCCTGTGGTATCACCCGCATGCTCTTAGAACCACCTCTACCCAGGTATATTACGGCTTGGCCGGCCTGATATATATCGAAGACGAGAGCAGAACGAGCAAGAGCCTGCCCAGCGAGTACGGCGTGAATGATTTCCCGCTGATAGTGCAGGACCGCAACTTCAACTCCGACGGAAGCCTTTCTTACAGGACAGACATGATGGGTATCTTGCCGGGAAACACTGTTTTGGTCAACGGCACCGTAAAACCCTATCTGGACTTAAGGCGTGAAGAGGTGCGCTTTAGGGTTCTAAATGGATCAAATTCGGAAAACTTTGTCTTCAGACTAAGCGACGGAAGCAGCTTCAGACAAATTGCCACGGACGGCGGCTTCATGAGGGAGCCGGTCCTTAGCAAAACACTGACACTGTCCCCGGGGGAAAGGGCGGAAGTGCTCGTGGACTTTAGAAATATCGATGCCGAGGCCGTCAACTTGCTGTTTGGCAACACTCCGATCCTAAAGCTCAGACTCGCCGGAAAGCCGCTAAGCGAGGCCCGGGAGTCTATCCCTCAGCCTGACGCTGCAGACATTTCGGTAGGAGCAAATCCAAGGGAGAGGGTATTCATAATGGAGTCCATGGGCATAAACGGGACAATAAACGGGAAATCCTTTAACCAACACCGCATCGACGAGGAAATAGGCCTAAACGAAACCGAGATATGGACAATATACAGCCGCGGAGGCATGATGATGCAGTCGGGAGGCCATCCGTTCCACATCCACGGGACGCAGTTTCAGATAATATCAAGAAACGGGAAAGAACCGCCTAAGGAGGAGCGGGGCTTCAAGGACACGGTCTTTGTAGACGAAGGCGATGAGGTAAGAATCAAAATCAGATTCACTCAGCCGGGAGTTTTCATGTACCACTGCCACATACTCGAGCACGAGGAGAACGGAATGATGGGGCAAATCAAGGTTGAGTAATTTGGAAATATTTACAATGAATGCGGCATAAAGCTCCAAAATGGACTCGGGAGCGTTATGCCGCATGTGCAGTCTAATAGTCGACTACATCATCAAAAAGATCATGCAAATGAATAAGCTTTATTTGAGGATTGTCCTGAGCGATTTTTACAAGTCCCTTGGTGAAACCGCTCTTTGAGAACAGGTAGTAGTACTTGTTGGAATAAGGCACCAAATAGCTCCTTTCGATGAGCAAGTCAAGCACGTCTGCTCCAATCGGCTCATTTCGATACTTGCATTCGCCATAGATAGCAGAGTCCTTTCCTGTTGCAACAATGTCGATTTCCTCCTGTTGTTTTTTTGCAGGATTGTTTCCCCACCATCTCCCAAGCTTTTCAATGGTAAAGGGAGTTTTGTCCTGACTATCCATACGGACAAGATACTCCATACATACATTTTCAAATGAGGAACCTAAATAGGTATTAAATTCCGGCAATATCTTTTCTTCAAAGATGTAGTCGGCCCTGTCCCTTTCAATCAAGCTTTTATTGTGGTAGGCAAATCTATACACGAAGCGAAACAGAGAGTCATTTACTCTGTATATTGTATTTTTGGATTTTTCGTTGTCGATAGGAAATTCCTTCTTCAAAATATGGAGTTCAACTAGATTGAGTATATATTTTGAAGCTTTGCTGCCTTCCTCACCGCACTTTGTAGATATTTGGTTCAGTCTGGATGCGCCGGAGGAAATAGCTTCTATAATGGCATTGTAGGTTGCGGGAGTACGCAGCTCCTGGTGCATAAGATTCTTGGGCTCGTCGTATAGGTATGCGCCTGTGTCGAGAATGTTCTCTTTTATGTTATCCGGAATACCCAGGGACGGATTGAACTTGTTGAGGTATTGGGGAATTCCCCCGAGTATCCCGTATGCCTGTATCTTCTCGTCGTATGAATAATCCGGAAAAAACTTTGCAGAATCGTAATAATCAAACGGCTCGACATGCATCTGGGCTGTCTTTCTTCCGAAGATAGGACTCTTTTCCGACAGAACTTCTTTTTCCATGAAGCTCATGGAAGATCCGCATGCTATCAAGAACAAATTGGTTTTAATAAAAGAGTGGTCTATTATATGCTGTAGCGTTGACAAAAAGCTCGGATTGCTTTGAGCTACATAGGGCAATTCGTCAATAACGACGACTGTTCTGCTGTCTCCGCTGATTTCAGCTATGAATTTAAAGGCGTTGTCCCATGAATCAAAATCTGGAATGAATTTGAATTGAGGATACTGCTCTCTTATTGCCTCCGAAAATTTGGATAGGTTCAGTTTATCATTGTTTTCCTCTGCTGAGAAAAATATTGCTGATTTATTCTTTATAAATTCAACTAGAAGCCTTGTCTTTCCAATCCTGCGACGACCGTACATTACAAGAAATTCGAACTTTCCTGAGGAATAAAGTTTCTCGAGTTTCGACAATTCTCTTTTTCGTCCAATGAACATTGTTATCCCTCCACATTAAAACTAATCGTAAGTAAACTACTCATAAGTATACTACTCATGAGTAGTTATATATTTAATAATAACATTTTAGTAGATTTTTTTCAAGTAGAAGTGCAAAATAAGTGATATCAGTAGTTTCATAGGTTAGATATTAGCATTGACAACAAAGGTATTCGTTACAAATATTGGGTATATCAGATATAAGGCCATTAGGGAGGTGAAGGATGAGCAGTTTGAAGCGAAACTTCAAAAGCGTCATGAATGAGTACGAAAAAGAACTTTTGAAAAGAGCTAAAAGAGGAGAGCATCGCCACTAGATGATAGGTGCTACTAGAAATACTAAAACAGCAAAGCTAATCATAATAATACTACATCGAAGGATGATTTATATGCAGAAAGAAAAGGAAGAAAGCATCTACCAATATATAAATCGGATGGCTGTAGAGCATCCGGGCTTGCCCTATGCATTTCAAGATGCTTATTTTGCAGGGCTAAGGGACGTCCTGCACGTTTTGTGGGAGGACGAGCTGCCGATTGCAGACAAAGAAAAGCTAGCAATGGAAGTGATGGACAAGGTGGTAGCCTGCATAGAAGATCAGGCTTGCTGTGCTGAACTCCAAAGAATGCTTGAGGAAGCCACAATCATGCTGTATCTTGTAAGACTGACTGGTCGCATCCGCCTGCTCCTGTCTGAAAAGTTTTTAGACAAGGACAAGCTGTATTCTCTCGGGATGAAGCTGGCAACAGAAAGCGGAATAGATGAGGAAGTCAAGCTCGGGATTCTGATTCTCGGATTTTTTGAAAACGATCTTACCAGGCAGATAATTAAAACACTTGGACTCCACAGTATCTTGACAATATATGCTGCGGAGGCATCCAAGAATTTTTCCGACCATAATGAATTCCTCTTTGAAATTGCCGAAAACACCTGTGGCTACGGGAAGCTGGCGGCCCTTTCTTTTTTCGAGCCGGTACTGCCGAAGCAGAAGTAGATTTTTGATGTATTTGAACACATCATAGGGCTTGCTGGGCTGACTGTTGGGCTCATCGGACGGTGTTTTCTGGCAGGCGGAAAGCGTAAGCGCTGTAAGGAACATAAAAATTATTATGGAAATGCAAGTTTTTTAAATCATTTTTGGGTACCGCCTTAGTAGGCAAATAAACTATTTAGATATGATTTGGAAAGGTGTGTTTTTGTTATACCCGTGGATGGCAAAAGGTACTCAAAGGCAGTATTCTACAGTCAAGAGGTGCTAGTTTATGTGTAAGCTATAGGTATTTAAAAATAATATGGATATTCGGATCTCGTTTTTTAAAAATCAATCGATTAACCACTTCAGTATGTTTATTTTGATGCAGGAACGAGAAGGCTTGCAGTGATGCTTCGATATTTTTATATTCGAGCCTTTCTTGAGATAGGGTATATGCCGAAAAGTCTTCTTCTTTTCCGTAGACAAAGAACTACTGTACCGATAGAATTGTTTGTTTTGAAATTCAGGATTATTCAACGAAGAGGCTTGTAGCATGAATCTATAATCTTTGAAAATGGGGATTCTTAAAGAACATATACAATTGAGGTTAATATCCATGGAAACATATGGGAAGGTCTATGTGGCTTTCATAATCTCCTGAACTAAGGACGGGAAGATTATTACAATAAGTCTTCGTCGAAAGGATTGAAGTTAATGTAAGATAGATTAGGTGATAGATGTTCAGTTAGTAGCTGCCCAAAAGCGAGTAACAAGAAAATCTATATAACATTGAGATGAATGGTCATCAAAGATATTTCTTATTTGAAATGAGCACTAATTACATAAAAATAAATCTGGGGAGATAGTTTGCTGAAAGGTTTTGGGAAATGTATATAGTTTGGATGTGTATGTTCGTATTTACGATGAATAGTATAAGTGCTAAAATGAATATAATTATACACATTAGTGGGGTGACTAATTTGAAGATACACAGTAATCTATCAACACTTATGGGGAAAAAGCGATTGCTGATTAAAGATGTACATGAATATACTGGATTGTCCAGAAAGACTATTTCTAATTTGTACAATGATAGAGTAACTCGTGTCGATTTTGAGACAATTGAAAAGCTCTGTGCTTTGCTTGAGTGCGAAATTGGTGAATTGCTAGTAAGGGAATAATTTGTGACTATAATAAAAATGATTAGCGACAAGGAGAATTTAAATGAATACCAAAAATAAGAACAATGCTCCAAAAATTGTATCTTTATTTTCCGGATGTGGAGGTTTAGATTTGGGTTTTCATAAAGAAGGCTATGAAACAATATGGGCGAACGATTTTTCTGAATGGGCTGTTGCCTCATTTCGAAATTACTTCGGTGATGTAATTACTTTAGGAGATATTTCTGAAATTGATCCATATTCAGATAAGTCTATTCCTGAATGCGACTTAATATTAGGAGGATTCCCTTGCCAAGATTTTTCGGTCATTTGGAAACAGCCAGGTCTTAATGGAAAGCGAGGAGGTTTATATCGTCACTTTTTAGAATTTGTAGATGCGAAGAAACCGAAAGCTTTTGTTGCTGAAAATGTTAAAGGACTTTTAACCGCAAATAATAGAAAGGCTATTGAGACAATTATTAAGGATTTTGCAGCGATTGAACCAGGTTATGTTGTAAAACCTCACTTATATAATTTTGCAGATTATGGAGTGCCTCAATTTAGAGAAAGAGTACTAATAGTCGGAATAAGGGTTGATACTGGTTTCAATTTTGTTCATCCAAAGCCGACACATGGGCCGAAGGGTAAATTACCTTATGTAACAGCAGGTGAGGCAATTGAGGGAGCCCTTGATGTGCCTTACAATAATGAAAGGATTAATTCTGCTGAAAAGACAATTAGAATGTTAGAACTTATACCCGAAGGTGGAAATTTTACAGATATCCCCAAAGATCATCCGTTATATGTAAAAGGCATGATTAGTCATGTATACAGGAGAATTCATCGAAATGAACCAGCAAAAACAATAATAGCGGCTGGTGGGGGTGGTACTTGGGGTTATCACTATCCAGATCCGCGTCCATTAACAAACAGAGAGAGAGCAAGATTGCAGTCATTTCCTGATGATTTTGAATTCTTTGGCAGTATCGCAGAGGGACGCAGGCAAATTGGAAATGCAGTACCCCCTGAAGGTGTTCGTTGTTTGGCTAGGAAACTTAAGACCCTATTTACTGGAGATTACGAGCATATTGATTTATTTAGTGTTTTCGAAAAAATGAAAAATATGACAGTTAAAGAACAATTAAATTATGTGGAAGCAGAAATGCAGCAGGAGGGCTGATGATGGAGCTTTTGTTTTCTAACTATCCGCCAATGAAAACTAGAATGGAGTCGTTTGCAGATAAGTTCTATTCATTGATTCCAATGTCAAAAAAACTTGATATCGCAGTGGGGTATATTACTTCGGATGCTTTAATTGAATTGAAAAAAATAACTGAGTTAAATCCTATCGAACAAGTAAATTTGATTATTGGAATGCATTATTGGGACAGATTTACTGAGGTTGAGTACCGTACGGCTCTTGAACTTAATAAATTTCTAACAGAAACAGGCCGAGGCGAGGTGCGTCTCGTAACCCCTTTTAGATTTCATGGAAAACTTTATTCATATTCTAATGATACGGGTCCATTTGCTGGGATTATCGGTTCAAACAACCTTAGCAGTATTGTCGATGGTGGAAGCAGAATATATGAAGCATCGGCAATAATCACTGATAACTCATTTAATATTAAATTAGCAGATTTCATTAATGAGTTAAGCACAACTTCAACTGAGAATATTGCTAAATTGGATATTGATAAATTTAAACAAGCTAACAAACTATTAGAAAATCATGAACATGTAGAGATGGTTGAAGCAGCAAAACTTGCAGAATACATGATGCAAGCAACTGATATTACATTTGATATTCCTATAAAGGGGTTTGAGATATCACCTCAGAGTAATTTGAATGTTTTTTTTGGTAAAGGGCGTGAAGGGAAAAATGGTCTAGTAAAACCAAGACATTGGTATGAAGTAGAGTTGATAGTACCTAAGTCAATAACCTCTCAGGCGGGTTATCCAAAAGCTAAAACTGAAGATGCAGTATTCGATATAATAACAGATGATGGGTGGAAATTTAAATGTAAGGTTAGTGGGGATTATAGTAAAAATTTCAGATCTGAAAATGATTTGAAAATTCTTGGAAAATGGTTGAAAGGTCGCCTTGAGAATGCAGGAGTGCTGAATGTTGGAGATCCCGTCACACAAGATACTCTTGCCAAGTATGGGAGAAGCAACTTTACACTAACAAAAACGAGAATACCAAATCTTTGGATTCTTGATTTCGGAGTGAGATAAAATGAGTTATTTACAAAATTACTTAAAAAGAATAAGCGATTCAGGTTATCCACAACTGTCAGAAGCTATTAAAAAAACAACTGAAGATATTGTTCCTCAATATGTTTCAAATTTCACCTTTAAAGATCATGTTGTCAGTCTTTTAGTGGGTGATGTTCAAAGTGGTAAAACGAGCCATATGTTTGGCCTTATGTGTGCAGCAGCAGATGAGGGATTTGGTATTTTTATTTTGCTTACTACAGATAATGTTGTACTACAACAACAAACTTATAATCGGGCAAGGTGTGACCTTTCCGATTTTTGTGTATGTGATGAGAATGACTATTTAGAATTTGCTGCTAACAATATGAAAAAACCTGCAGTGATTATTCTTAAAAAAAATAGCCGAATTCTAAAACAGTGGAAAAACAATTTATCTTCAATCAACTTTTGTGCGGGGAATCCATTATTTATTTTGGATGATGAAGCGGATGCAGCGAGTCTAAATACCATGGTCAATCGTGATAAACAGAGCACAATAAATAAAGCTTTAACAGATATCAAGAAGACAACATCAAGCAGCATATTTATACAAGTAACAGGAACTCCCCAGGCAATATTGCTTCAGACAGTAGAAAGCGGATGGAAACCTTATTTTATATATTATTTTGAACCCGGTGAAGGATATTTAGGTGGCAATTTTTTCTTTCAGCCTGAGCCTCCGCCTAGTATTGTTTTAACTGATAATGATGAAGCCAGAGATATACTCGTCGATGATGAATTTCCAGAAAATGGTCTCAAAACTGCCCTGATGATGCATTTGCTTACATCAGGACATATATTTTTAACTGGCGGAAAAGTTTCGAATTTTCTAATCCATCCAAGTGTCAAAACTGATCAGCACAGCCAGTATGCTGAAAAAATCGGAGATTATCTAAATGAGATAAACATTACAGCTGAAGAACCGGAAACTATTGAGGCATTTGAAAATGTTTATGAAAATTTAAGAATTACTAAGGCACAAATAACCCCTTTCAATGAAATCTATAATTGGATTTGTGAATCATTAAGAAATGATAGTATCAATGTATTAGTGATCAATTCGGTAACATCATATAGTGAGAATGTACGTTATGAGCAGGGAACAAATGTTATAGTTGGCGGAAATAGTTTGGGTAGGGGAATTACTTTTCCTCAACTTCAGACAATCTACTACTGCCGTGTTTCAAAAAATCCCCAGGCAGACACTATGTGGCAGCATGCAAGAATGTTTGGCTATGATCGAGATCCTGAATTGGCAAGAATTTTCATACCACCAATTTTATACAAATTGTTTACAGATATTAATACCACAAACAATAATTTAATCGCCCAAATAAAAAAAGGCGACCATGCCGAAGTAAAGATTTTTTATCCAGATGGACTTAAGCCAACTCGTAAAAATGTTATTGATAAAAAATCAGTTGATGTATTCTCTGGAAACGTTAATTATTTCCCGTTCTATGCTACAAATAAAGATATTTCAGTGATTGATAAAATACTTGAGCCTTTTGGCGATGAGGTATATACAGTAAATTTGAAATTGATTGTTAGGTTACTCGAAGAAACAGGGTCAGAAACAGATGACTGGAGAGGCAATATTTTTGCTGGATTCGTGAAATCGTTTATTGCTGAAAATCCATTAACACAAGGCAAGCTAATTGTTCGACGGGGTAGAAATATTGGAAAAGGGACTGGAACATTGCTATCACCAAATGATAGGAAGATAGGAGAAAGCTTTACTGATGAAATTGTTCTGACAATGTATAAAATAACCGGAACAAAAGGCTGGGACGGATTACAGTTATGGATTCCAAATATAAAACTCCCGGGGAATATAATTTATTACAGCGCATAAGGAGTTGCCATTGGATGGCTGATAATCATACAAAAGAATCAAGAAGTTATAATATGTCAAAGATAAAAAATAAAAACACGAACCCTGAGGAGATTGTAAGGAAGTATCTTTTCAAACAAGGTTTAAGATACCGTAAAAACGATAAAAGATATCCAGGAAAACCTGACATTGTGCTTCCTAAATACAGGACTGTGATTTTTGTTAACGGTTGTTTTTGGCACATGCATGAAAATTGCAAGAAATTTGTTCTCCCCAAATCCAATCAGAATTATTGGTATCCAAAGCTGCTTAAGAATAAGCTGAATGATGAAAAAAATATACGTTTACTTGAAAGTTACGGCTGGAAAGTAATCATAGTGTGGGAGTGCCAGCTATCCAAAAAGAATAGGGAAGAATTTTTAAAGAAGCTTTATAGAGATATTATAGGTTGTTCTTTAGATTAATGTATGCCTTAGAAATATGGAAAAATATAGATAGACTATCCCTAATAAGTAACTTATTAAAACTTAAACCTCTGAATATATCTATAAGTATTAATATTTTGGCAAGCACTGCATGTGTATTTATAGATGGGATTTCTTAAATGATTATTTGAGGATTCTATAATCTTAAGATAATATTAAAATTTATATCAATTATATGTGTCAGACTTAGTTATTTATGATTATACGAGGATTTAATATAATTATTAATATAATTTATTTGGATCCATAGAGGTCTACAGGAGGGTTGTAATGAATATAAAACAGATATTTGAAACGGCAAATCATGAGATGGCCGATAATATTTCAGTCTCATTCACAGACGATCAATTTGATGTAGGCAAAATAATTGAGCAAATAAATGCCTATCGAATAAGAGCATCTGCTTTAGAAAATGAATTGACTAATGAGATAATCTATAATCTATTTGTGTCATTACAACTATCTTTAACAGGGTTGTATAGACATAGTTTTATTAGTACTCGATGTGCTCTGGAGTTAGGTGTAGCTCTTTTTAAATTCAAAGATGATAACTTGTCTTTTCTGCTTTGGAGGGAGAACAAAGAGGATATCTCATGGTCAAATTTTTTTGATGAAGACAGAGGTGTCTTTTCTAACAAATACATAAAGCTATTTAGCAAAGATAGCAATTTCGACCAGGTCCGATTGCGAGCTAAAAATTTATATAGAGAATGCTCTGAATATGTTCATGGAAAATATGGATATATATATTTATTGGGTGAATCTAAGATATCTTACAACAATGAATTATGCAAGAAGACACTCGAGATTTGTGAGGAATCTGTAAAAATTATGAATAGTCTTCTTTTTATTCGTTTTGGCAATAAAAGCGATCAGTATTATGAATTATTCGAAAAACTCAGAAAGGAGTTCGAAATCTAATAATGAAAAGCTATATTATCAGAACTGAGGATTTTAAGGATGAAGCAATTAAGGATATTTTTGTTGAAACTGCGAAAGATAGAGAACTAATAAATAATTTGAAATCTGAACATCAAATGCTTCTAGTTGGAAGTCGTGGTGTAGGGAAAACGATGCTGTTAAAAATAGCAGAGATTGAATTAAATGAAGAATATCAGGCAAAGAAGTATCTTCCTGTATTTTTATCATTCGTAAAAGGGATTTTGGTCAATAATACATTTAATAGCAATCATTTTCGATATTGGATGATTTCAAAAATTTTAAATGCGTTTAGAAGCTCATTGTTAAGTAAGGGGATAATTACAAGAGGTAACAACCCCTTTGAAATGCTTTTTAAAAATGATACAGATGAATCGAATTCACTTGATGAATTTATTAAAATACTCGAAGAAACATGGAATAAAAAAATTGATCTTAATTACGATATAATAATTGAAATACTGGGAATTGATAAAGGGAATATCAAGTTCATCAATGAAATTGATAGCGTAAAAATACTTATTGAGCAATTTTGCAAAGAATATAAAATTGAAAAAGTTGTATTCCTGTTTGATGAAGCCTGTCACAATTTTATTCCTGAACAACAACGTGAATTTTTTTCAATGATAAGAGACCTGAGAAGCCCATATATTTGTTGCAAAGCTGCTGTTTATCCGGGCATAACTTATTATGGTACTTTGCAAAAGTTTCATGATATTCTTATTAAGCGTGTAGAAAGAGATATCATGGACAAAGATTATTTTATAAGCATGCGAGAAATCGTAGAAAAACAAAGTTCGAATGCTGTTTTTTCTAAATTCAAGGAAAAAGGGCAAGAATTAGATGCCCTTATCATTTGTTCGAGTGGCAATCCTCGACTTCTTCTTAAGAGTATTGAACATGCAAGCAAAGAATTTAAAACACTAAAAAGATCTGATGTCAATGATACAATAATTGATTTTTATCGTGTACAAATATGGGATGAACATACTAGATTGTCAGATATATACAAAGGGCATAAAGAAATTATTGATTGGACCAGGACTTTTTTAGAAGCTTCAGTTATACCTGAAACATTAAAGAAAAACATAGATAGAAAGCCCAAACAAACTACATACTTTGCTGTCCAACGCGATGTTGCAGAGCGAGTAAAAGACGCAATTCGAATTCTAGAGTATACAGGAATAATTCAACTGCATACTGAAGGAACAAAGGTCCGAACTTCTGTTTACGATAGATATCAAATAAACATAGGGGTTGTGGTTGCAAGCGAATCAAGCAAATCAAGCGTAGAACGTTGTGGAGAATTATACAATGGAATTTCACAAAAAATATTCACTGATTACGGAGCAAAATCTCCAGTTTTCAAGCCATTGATTAACAATCCGGCAATAAAAGATGGGTTTGAAGGCGCTAACCTAGCACTTGAAATAATACTTCAAAAGCCAATCGAATCACTGGACATATCTGTGAAACAAATTAAAAGATTGAAAGATGCGGGATTTCTAACTGTCCATGATATTCTTACAACTAATCAAGATTCTTTAATGAGGGCACAGCAAATTGGTCCAGTTAGATCAAAATCAATATATGAAACTGCTTATAATGCTGCGATAGAGTATATATCTGGATAAATATATCTTGACACTTGATAAAACAGGTGACATAGTGACCAGAAGAAGCTGGATAAATTTTATATATTTACTCTTTAAAACAACAGGAGCCAGTCAACGGGATAATCAAGCCAAAGTGTGTATGAGCAATGAATCTTGAAGTTTGTTGAATTATGTAAATGATCAATGGGTAAAATTTATTTAAGAATGGAGCATAATATAATTTAGATAAGGGAGGATTCAGAGTGAAAACTGTTTATTGTATGCATTGTGGTATGGACTGGAATATGGAAATAGGAGACGAGTGTTTTACAGATAGCGATTTATCACAAAGATTTGCAGAAGAATGGTGTGAGTATTGTCAACATAAAGTATACTTTGATCATGTTTATTATGGGGTGAACAATGAGGAAAACGATAGATATTACGTGAATGTTGATTTTAGAGATGGTGGCGAAGAAGAAATATGGAAATTGAATTCTGATTGTGCAGGATTTAGCGATCACGATAGTGAGAATATAGAGTATGATAAGATAGAGTATGAAAATCTAAGAGAAGAACAACGACAACAATATTATAGAAGGTGTGATATGTGTGAAAATGTATTTAAAAAAGGCACAGGTTATTGTAAACGATTAGAGTTAGAGGATATGTTTTATTGTAAGAATTGTTATTTTAGTAAAAAAAGACATGAGTATGCATATGGAATATAGAATAACAGGGCCAGGACCACAGGAACCAGGAGCCAGTCACTAAGTTTACAAGTTATTATAGAATCAGTCTTTCGAGGCTGATTCTTTTTTTGTCAGAAACTATTCCCTAAAACTATATTTAAAGAATAATAAGCGAGGATAAAAAAGACACTAGTGAACAAATAGGGCAAAAGTAAAGTGCAAGAAGCAATATGCTTACATCGATTCTTGCATAGTTTTCCATATATAAATTTTATCGGATTTCATATTTTGATGCTCTCTTCCAACACCTGTTTTCTTATACTCCAGTGCAGGGCATCTTCAGTAACAACGTCTACAGTTCTCCCGAGCAGAAGCTCCAAATCATTTTTCAGTGCAATGAGATCAAACAGGGTAGAATCTTTTTTGAACTTAACAAGAAAGTCTACGTCGCTATGTTCATTATCTGTACCTTTGGCAAAAGATCCAAACAGCTTAATCGAAACAACACCATGTTTTTTTGCTATCTTGTGAATGGCACTTTTATTTATAAGAATTAGGTTTTCAATTTGCATAAAATCACCCACTTTGAATTCTATAGTGTATGTCTATATTTTCATTATACCATGTTTTGAAGTAGCTAATCGTAAAATGGCTGAACCAGTTAACATAATAAATAACAGGCGCCAGTTATAGATTTATACTGAAAAATGACCACCAATATGAAAGGTCCCCCATGAATAACAGGAGCCAGGCAACAACTTTACAAATTATTGCGGATTAGTAATATATAACATCAATATTTTAGGATCAGTGATACACCCTGGATTTTTTATTGATCTAGAAGATGTGAATTCTTGGTATGAAAGCGAACATGATTTCTGAAAATAAGTTATGATATAGATATATGTCTAAAGAGGATAAAGATGAGAATTTTACATATACAGGCTGGCATTTGAGAAAGCAATAGAAGGTCACATCAGCATGTAGAAAACAAGAGTCAGTTATAAACTTTATACTGGGATTTCATCAATGAATATTCTCGAGATGAAATATAAGGTTCATGAATAATTGCAGGAGGTAGTCAAATGAATAAGATTGAATGTCAGTCTTGTAGAAGTAGCATTGATGAAGATAGTTCTTTTTGCAAATATTGTGGCGTTTGTGTGAGTCATGCTAATTTTCATGCGCTTAATAATGAGAGATTGAATAGTATCTTTCAAAGAGTATATAGAACCTTGTGCAAATACAGCGATTATTCAGAGGAAGAGTTTGAAGATAAATTTGAAGTATATAAGAATTATGAAGATAGGATTATGAGCGACAATGATTATTATAGGGCGATTGTTGAAATTATTTTCTATTCAGGTTTCAAAGCATCAACAGTTGATAAATATCTTGAAAGAATACATATGCATTTTCCAGACTATGAAACGGTTAATAATTATTGTCTGGAAGAAATAGAGAAAATTAAAACTGATCCCCAAATGATACGGAATAAATCTAAAATTTCTGCATGCTATAAAAATGCTAAGAAGATTGCTGAAATTGTTGATGAATTTGGTTCTATAGAGGCTTATATTGATTCCTTTGACCCTGACTCAAGTGATGAGGCGCTAGACAGATTAAAAAGAAGCTTGGAGAAGAATTTCAGTTTTCTCGGAGGCATTACGTCATACCACTTTATGACGGACATTGGGCTGAACGTATTGAAGCCGGACAGAGTTATACTAAGAATTTTCAATAGACTGGGATTAATAGAGCATGAAAAAGATTTGATAGGATCCATAAAGATCGGTCGAGCTTTCAGTAAAGCTACGAATTTACCAATTCGTTTTATTGACATCATATTTGTTTTATATGGACAATTAGACCAGGAAAAGCTTGAATGTATTTGTGCAGAAAAAAATCCCAAATGCGAAAAATGTGGTGTTAATTCGGAATGCTTGTATTTTGAAGAAGGAGCTTTGAAGCCCGATTAACATGGTACTCAGGATGCTTTTTCTTTGTAATAGCTGCTAAATTTTTATAATTGGCGGGTATTTAATATATATTACAGTGAAAAAGTGTGCTGGAGGTGATGGTATGGCAAATCTTTTATGGAAAACGACTAGCGGCACCAAGAGCTTGCTGTCAACGCCGTTCAAAACTGAAGCGGAATTTGAAGAAATGATTTTTAAGACACCTGAAATTCTGGATGATATATTCCTGTTAAAGCGGCAAATTAAGGGCGGCAATAAGAGTGGCATACCTGATATCGTGGGGATAGATAACGACGGAAATATGTGCATAGTTGAAATGAAGAATGTGACTGTTGACGCATCTATAGTCCCTCAGGTGTTACAGTATGCTATATGGGCTGAAACAAATCCTGACTCGATCAAGTCATTGTGGCTTGAATGCGACCAGAAACCCGACGAGCTCTCGATAAGTTGGGACAGTCTCGAGGTTCGAATAATTGTAATAGCTCCTAGCATACTGAGATCCGTTCTTGATGTCGTGAACAAGATCAACTACCAGGTAGACCTGATAGAGGTAAAGCGATGGATTGAGGGAGACGAGCAGCTATTTCTTGTCAATAAGCTGGAACTGGAAAACCCTATGAAGGTTAAGCCAGTCACTGGGTTGGAGGTTTACGACGAAAAATTCTATGAAAGGCAATACAGTAAGGAAAGCGCCGAGGAGTTCATGAGATATATTAAGGAAATCGAAGACATTATTAAAGATAAAGGCTGGCTATTGGATACAAAGCTTAACAAGCATTACTGCGGGTTTAAAGCTGGATTTTTCAATGTTTTCGGTATAAAGTGGATAGGAAGCAAAACACTTGCTTTTTTCTTCAAGGTAGGGAAAAAAGCGGCAGAAAGCATGCCCTTTGAAATGGCTAGATATGAAAACCAATGGAAGCAGGCTTTATACTATATTGAACCAGGGAAAACCAAGGCTGAAGACTTTTTGCCATTATTTGAAGCCGCATATAAGAAATTCAGTGGGTATGTTGTGAAATAAGATTTGGATGCAATTTTAATCGGGGGGATGACAATTATGATACAAAAGGCCATAAGATTTGCAATTAAGGCCCATGCAGGACAATGTCGCAAGGGCACGACACTTCCGTATATCGAACACCCAATGCATGTTGGACTGTTGCTGGCGCAAGCAGGAGTGAAAGAATCAGTAGTTATTGCCGGACTCTTGCATGATACACTGGAGGATACCGAGTATACTGAAGAGGACATATCCAGCAGGTTTGGCGAAGAAGTGCTTGAACTTGTCAAGGCCGCCTCAGAGCCGGAGCGGGATCTTCCGTGGAGGGAGAGAAAGCTTCACACAATAGATTTTCTAGGCGCAGCGCCTAGAGATGTCAAGTGGATAGCCCTTTGTGACAAGTATTCCAACATTGTGGCAATCGAAGCAGATTATAAACACATGGGAGAAGGTTTATGGGAGCGGTTCAATGCGGGATACGAGAAGCAACGATGGTACTATCAGTCGCTGTGCAAGGCTTTGGAAGAGCTTAGTAAAGAAAAGATATACCAGGAGTTTTCTGAAGCTGTAGAGAGGGTTTTTGGCGAATGAAGTAAATAGGAACTAATGATATAATTGAAGAAAGTGTTTTGAAACAATATGAGCCATGCAACAACTTTACAAGCTATTGTTTAATAGGAACGCCGAAGCAACGCAGAGCTTGTTATTTGAGAAGCACGATTTCATATCAACGGAGGTGTGAGTAATGCAGATTGCTTTGACCAAAAAACTTGCGGATGCCATGGAACTAAAGCTTCCAGCCAATGACGAAACCATCAATCCTCTGTTTACCTGGACGGCAAATTGGACAAAGGTATGGGACAATCGTAGAGCTGAGGATATGCTTGTCTTGGTGAATAACGCCACACGCTTTACAGTGGCAATTTATCAAGTCAAACGGAAGGATCTTAAAAATGTCGCCGAAAAGATGAGGGCTGCTATTGTTAACACCTTTCTTTCAATGAATCTTAATCCAGATCTTGTCAACGAATATATGCGTTTGTCGGGTGAAGTGGAGTTCGTGCGAAATAGCAGCAGACAGATGGCGTCATGGGTCACAAAAGCAGGGTTAGAATGTGCTTTTCATGTTGGAAGAGAATACAATGGGATTGAGAAAATGTACTGTGATAAGGTTGGATTTCCAGCAAATTACTTGCTTGTCAATTATTCTGGCGGCAATAGTGAAGGATTCTATCCTTATCGAGCAATGATTGATAAGCTTTCTGAATTGACAGGTATGCAGACTTACAAATACAGAGCTTTTGAGTTGCTGGTAACACTTGATTTGGAAGCATACAAGGCATCGCGGAGGCTTATTGTACCTGCGGATTTGGAATTTTCTCGATTGCACAAGGTATTGCAGTCTGTGTTTGGATGGAGAAATTACCACCTTTATGATTTTGCCGTCTTTGATGAAAATACGGAGAAATCAATTGCCAGAATTGTTCCTTTTGAAGAAGATCTAGAGTACGACAAAGACGCAGTTTTAATGGAGGGATATACTCTGTCAGAGTTTTTTCCAAAGCATAAGCAGATGCTTTATACCTATGACATGGGAGATAATTGGGAGCACGAAATTCAGTTAGTTCGAGTGATTGAGGAACACGATCAGGAATCGCCCTACTTGCTGGAAGCAAGTGGACAAACACCGCCGGAAGATGTAGGTGGCGTTGGAGGATTTGTAAGTTTCCGTGAGATTATATTGAATCCCGGACATCCGGAATATGAGGAAATGCGAGAATGGGCGAAGTTTTGGACCCCAGAGCTTAGAGAGTGGCAAAGCCGTCCAAGAGTTGTTCATATATGATTTGATAATAAGAGCCAGGCAACAAGTTTACAAAATGCTGAAAATGGCTGAATAAGATGACATTGAAATCCCAAAACGGAAGAGGAGCACAATTATCCTGCCTGGAGTCATCTTTAAATTGATTGCATAATGCGAATGGAATAGGTGATTAGCTCATGAAATGGACTGAGGCGAGAAAAATATATCCCGACAAATGGCTGCTTTTTGAAGCTATTGAAGCTTATTCAGAAAATGGAAAGAGAATAGTTTACGAACTTTCGGTCATAAATGTGTATGACGATGGCAGGAAGGCTCTTGAGGATTATGCCGAAAAGCACAAAAAGGATAAGACTAGGGAGATGTATGTTTACAATACAAAAAATGAAAAACTGCTGATAGAAGAAAAAAATCGGTTCGGAATCTGTGTTTAAGAAAACAGCATACTAGACAAACACCATAACTTAAAGCCTTCGGAGATTGAACCGGGGGCTTTTTTGTAATATAATAATAGCATTAAAATAGTAACAAAATAGTAGATAAGAAGGTGGTATAATGCCTGAAATTTCAGAGTTGTTGAAGTTATATACCTATTATGAATACGAAACCAAAGACAAATTAAAATATAAGCTTTCAGGAGTTGATTTCAAATCATTCTGGGAAGAATTAACTGCTTATAGAAAGGCAAACTCGTCCCAGCTTGATATTCGTGACAACGAGGGCAATCAAATGCGGTACGTCCAGACAAAAAAAGCTGAAGGGATGATAAAGTCAATCGAGGAAATGGGAAGGGACAGGATTGAAAAAATAATACCTGAAGATATAAAGCATGTAGCTTTAATAGAGTCGGTTATTGATGAGGCTTTCTGTTCCTCGGTTATTGAAGGGGCATTTTCAACGAGGAAAAGAGCAGGGGAGATGATCACCCAGAAGCTGCAGCCCAAAAATAAAAGCGAAATGATGATACTGAATAATTATGACACTCTAATGTACACTCTGGAAAATTTGGATGAGGAAATTGACCATAAATTTATTCATGATATATGGGAGATGATCACTCGGGGAACACTTGAAGAAGGCGATTATACTGAAGGGTACAGGAAAGGTGCCGTCTTTGTAAAAAACAGCCGAGGTGATATTGTTCATGAAGCCCCACCTGCTGATAAGGTCTATGAAATGATGGACAAGCTCATAAGTTTCATAAATGAATACTCAAATATGAATCCGGTAGCAAAAGCATGTATAATACACTATGCCTTCGTATATATCCATCCTTTCAATGATGGAAACGGCCGTACCGCACGGGCGCTTATGAATATGTTCCTGATTAAGAGTGGCTATGAATTCTACAAGTATTTCCCAATTTCAAAAATACTTGTAGATAGGAGAAAGCAGTATTACAAGGCTATAAAAGATTGTGAGGACTCAGAAAGCGACATCACATATTTCATGGATTTTTATACAAAGCTACTTGTGGACACTATAGATGAGATCAGGAAAAATTACCTGGTACAGTTCAGTAATAAACTTATATTCGATGCGCTAGAAGTAAAGCCGAATATAATAATAAACAAGAGACAGGAAAAAACGCTCAAGCAAATGATAAAAAGCACAAGAAGCAAGACCTCTAAGAGTTATATCGATATAAGTGAGTATTCAAAAAAACATTCCGTAGTCCAGGAAACAGCAAGAAAAGATTTGAATGGCATGGTTGACTACGGAATTTTAAAAAAGAAAAAAATCGGCAAAAAGTATGTATACATGCTGGAAGATGTTGGTCAGATGCTATTGAATATTGAAGGGTTCTAGTAAAAACACCAGGAATCAGGCACCGGCTTTATTAGTTGCAGCTTAAAGGGGATCATTCATAAATGTAAATGGTTGGCGTTAAGAATAGGAAAGGAGCGATTATCTTGGCAAAAGAAATAAAAGGCCGCAATAGTGGTTGTTGAGAGCCCGCAGGAGGGAGTGCTGGTCAGCACAATGAACAAAATACAGAAAATTGTCTTATATGTGGTGGAAAACTGGATTATTTAGAAGCCGGAAAAGAATTCACATGCATCGAGTGTGGCAAGACGGAGCTAGGCTATGTCCATTGTCCTAACGGCCATTATGTATGTGATCTTTGCCATGGGGAGAAGTCTTTTAAGAGCATACTGCGCTTGATAAATGCATCCAAGGGTGACGATCCGCTGGACATAGCTGAAAAAATAATCGATAATGCTGATCTCCCTATGCTTGGCTGTGAACATGCCTGGATTGCTGCGGGGTCGCTTTTGATGGCAATAAAAAATCATGGCGAGATCAAAATAACTAATGCACAGATAATGGAAGCCCTAAATCGCACGCGAAAACAGGCCATCGGCGCGTATTGCGGTCTGACTGGTGTTTGCGGTGTAGCTCCCGCAATAGGCGCTGCGTTTAGTGTTATTTTAGGAGCGGCTTGCCCTAAAGATAAGGAAACTGCTGCTACGATGCATGTTGTTTCTAAAGTCATTGAAGCCATAGCCAATGAAACGGGCCCATGCTGCTGTAAAAACTTTGTTTATACGGCTCTTGCCACTAGCTGCAGGCTGTCCAAGGAGTACCTAAGCATTGATCTTCCATGTGGAGCTCAAATAGTGTGCAAGGATTCAGGCAGACATCCCCACGGTTGCAGGAAAGAAAAGTGCAAGTATTATCCGGATCAGCCTGCTGTCAAGGATTTTCGTGATCAGTAGCCCAACCAGGCAGTTTGGCCAAGCAAGGTCGAACAAGGGATGAATTGCTGATTGTTTATGTATTTTTTTTTGAAAATCATGGGTTTTGAGCAAATAATAGGGTACAATCAAATTAACGAACATATGTTCTTTGATTGTTTATGAAAGGAGCAGTCCTGATGATTAGCATAAAATGAAAATTTAAAAAAAGGAGGTGTACTCACATGGCCGAATCCGAAAAAAAGAAAAAACAGAAAACGCCAAGCTATGTATTAACGCTCAAGCTGGACGTTTTTCAGCGAGAGCATGGCATACTCGAAAAGCGTTTCGAGATAAGCCGAAAGCTATACAATGCAATACTGGGCATGGGGCTAAAACGCTTCAAGGCTCTCTCCGAAAGAAAAGCTTACAGGGTTTTGAGACGGGAACTTTTGCAGATAAACAAGCAGTTCCATGACTGCACAGACGAAAAAAAGCTCAAGGAAATAGAAAAGCTCCGCAAGGATAAATATAAAGAGCTTTCCTCCATGATTGAAACGGCTGGCCTTTGTGAGTATGCGCTCATAAACGACATGACGCCAATGTACAAGCCTTTCGACAAGAACATAGACAACAAGACGGCACAAGCTCTTGCAAGCAGAGCCTGGGTCTCCCTTGAAAGGCTCATATACAAGGATGCAAAAAGGGTGAACTTCAAACGCTTCGGCGAAATGGACTCTATCGAAGGCAAATGGAATGCAAGCGGCATCAAATACAGAAACGGTTTCATCAAATGGAATGGTCTAAGCATTCCTGTAATAGTCGAAAAATGCGACACTTACGCCCAAAGAGCGTTGCAGGATAGAGTCAAGTACTGCAGGATCCTGCGCAGGGCCGTAAGAGGGCAATGCAAATATTATGTCCAGCTTGTAATGGAAGGCGTGCCTCCCGTCAAGACCTGCAAAGAGACTGGGAAGCCAAAGTATCCAGTGGGCATTGGCACTGTGGGCATAGACATAGGCACAAGGACCATAGCCATATCCAGCCAAGACGCCGTAAGGCTCATGGAGCTTTGCCCCGAAGTGGAAAACATGGAGCGTGAAAAACGAATTATCCAGCGCAGGCTTGATCGTAGCAGGCGGGCCATGAATCCGCAAAACTACAACGCCGACGGCACCGTCAAAAACGGCATTATGGAAGACGGAAAAAGAAAAAGATTGGAATGGACATATTCAAGCCACTACCTGAAAAACAGGAGCATCCTCAGGGAAATCCAGCGAAAACAGGCAGCTGTCAGAAAACAGTCCCACGAACGTCTTGCCAATTTCATAATAAGCCTTGGCGACACTGTGCTTGTTGAGCAGATGAACTTCAAAGCCCTTCAGAAAAGGTCAAAGGATACAACAGTAAACAGGAAAACTGGAAAGATAAACAAAAAGAAACGCTTCGGCAAATCCCTCGCAAACAAGGCACCAGCAATGCTGCTTTCAATAGTAGACAGGAAGCTGGGCTATGAGGGCCTGTCGCTTTCAAAGATAAACACGCAAAAGGCAAAAGCAAGCCAGTACTGCCATTTCACAGACACCTATGAGAAGAAGGAATTAAAAGACAGGTGGCACAATGGTGGCGATGATAAAGTGCAACGGGACTGCTACTCGGCATTCCTCATAATGAACATGAATAGCAGCCTTGAAACGATAGACAGAAAAAAATGCCTTGCAACGTATGACCGCTTCAAGGCACTGCACGACATTGAGATGGGAAACCTTACAGCTTTAAAATTACAAGACAGCAAGTTCCCGTCAAGCATGGGGATTTAAGATATAAAGATACAAATCAACAAATGGTTTTGAACCGAGCCACATAAATGCTGTCGCTAATGGGTGCAAAGGCATCTTTGGCAGCGAAAGTCTCACTGTGTCGGAATGAGTCTGCACATGTTGTAAGAAGGGAAAGAACCTTTTCCTTTTCCGAGAGTGTGTTTGGAAGTTCCGAGAAATGAGAACCACGCGACTTTAGCCGTGTGAGGTTCAGAGAATTAAAAAGCATCCATAAGAGCTTTGGAGGTTTAGATGTAATAAAAGGAATCGACCTAAGCATTGCAAAAGGTCAGGTTGTTTCCTTGATAGGACCATCCGGGACAGGTAAATCAACGCTTTTGAGGTGTATAAACTGTCTGGAAAAGGCTGATAAGGAAAGCCTTCAAATAGAAGAGAACCAGTTTGACTTGGAGAGCATATCCAAAAAAGATGAGCTCTGGCTTAGAAGGAATACGGCTATGGTTTTTCAAAGCTTCAATCTCTTCAACAATAAGATAGTCCTTGAAAACATTACGGAGGGACTTATAGTTGTAAAAAAAATGAGTAAGAAACAAGCTGAGGAAAAAGCCCTTGAAATACTTAGTCAGGTAGGACTATTAGACAAGAAAGACGAACACCCGTCAAATCTTTCAGGAGGACAACAGCAAAGAGTTGCCATAGGCAGAGCCTTAGCCCTGGAGCCTAAAATAATTCTATTCGATGAACCTACCTCTGCGCTGGATCCAGAACTTGTGAACGAAGTTCTTATGCTTATACGGGACCTGGCAAAGCAAAAGAGAACTATGCTGATAGTTACGCACGAAATTGGATTTGCAAGAAGTGTTTCGGATAAAGTGTGTTTCATGGACGATGGAATAATTTTGGAACAAGGGAGCCCTCAAGAAGTCATAGACAATCCTAAAAATGACCGGACAAAGAGGTTTTTAAATGTATTAAAAAATAGATAAAACAGTCACCAGGTTAACGAGTTATTCTAGAATCAGTCCTTCGGGGCTGATTCTTTTTTTTGCAGAGCGGTCTCGCCGCTCATATTGGGTATCATAATACCACATGATAAGGTTCACGAATCCATGGGATTTTGGGGCTTAGCGGGAGGGAAATGGTGGAATGGATACGACAAGATTGGAGAACCAGGCCAACTATGATGAATTAATAAGCGTATATATAAAAAATCTTAAGCCCATAGAAGAAATAAGCGGCTTCAAGGTCCGCCCGGGATTTTTCGCTGAAAGCGGTGTGGTTGTAATCCCAGGTGGAGTTAGCTTCACGGTTCATTCCCAGAATGCAACCTCATTTAAGCTGGCTCTATTCAAGCGCGAGGCAGCTGAGCCTTATGCAGTCATACGTTTCCCCGATAACTACAGGGTGGGAGATGTGCACTCCATGATTGTTTTCGGCCTCGATATTGAGGAATTCGAATATGCGTATATAGTGGTCGGTCCGTATGAGCCTGAAAAGGGCCTTATATTCAACAACACCAAATATCTTCTTGACCCCTATGCAAGGGCGGTCGCGGGCCAGAGAAGCTGGGGGGTGAAGCCTGAGTACGGTATGCAGTATAGGGCCAGGGCGGTAGCAAATGACTTCGACTGGGCAAACACGAAGCAGCCGCGCATTCCCATGGAGGAGCTGGTGATTTACGAGCTGCATGTCCGGGGATTTACGATGGATCCTTCTTCGGGAGTGCAGAATCCAGGCACCTTCGAGGGGCTGGCTGAAAAAATTCCGTATCTGCTGGACTTGGGAATAAACGCAGTCGAATTGATGCCAATATTTGAATTTGACGAGATGAGGGACATGCGGACGGTCAATGGAAAAAAACTATACGATTATTGGGGCTATAATCCAGTCTGTTTTTTCGCGCCCAACACCAGCTACAGCGCGGACGTTGAGTATAATAGGGAAGGCCATGGACTCAGGGCCTTGATAAAGAAATTCCATGAAAACGGGATAGAGGTTATTTTGGACGTGGTTTTCAATCATACTGCCGAAGGCGATGAGGAGGGGCCTTATATATCCTTCAAGGGATTTGACAACAGCGTCTACTACATGCTCACACCGGATGGCAAATACTACAATTTCAGCGGCTGCGGCAACACGCTAAACTGCAATCATCCGATTGTACAGAGGATGATTCTGGACTGCTTGCGATACTGGGTTGTCGAGTATAGGGTCGACGGCTTTAGATTTGATCTGGCCTCAATACTTGGAAGGAATGAAGACGGGACTCCAATGAGCAATCCGCCGCTGCTTCAGAACCTGGCTTTCGACCCCATCCTCGCAGATGTGAAGCTAATCGCCGAAGCCTGGGATGCCGGAGGCCTCTACCAGGTGGGGACATTCCCTTCCTGGAATCGCTGGTCGGAATGGAACGGGAGGTACCGCGATGACATAAGGCGGTTTCTAAAGGGAGATTCGGGCTTGGCTCACATTGCGGCAGAGAGAATAGCAGGCTCCCAGGACATATACAATCCAGAGCGCAGAGGGACGAATGCATCCGTAAATTTCATAACATGCCATGACGGATTCACTTTAGCAGACCTGTATTCCTATAACAGCAAGCACAACGAAGCCAATGGCTGGAACAACACGGATGGGACGGATAATAACAACAGCTGGAACTGCGGCATCGAGGGAGATACCGAGGATGAAGGTGTATTGAAGCTTAGGAAAAGAATTATGAAAAATGCAATTGCCATACTGCTTTCCAGCCAGGGAACACCAATGGTGCTGGCGGGGGATGAATTCGGCAACACCCAGCATGGCAACAACAACGCCTACTGTCAGGACAATGAGACTTCTTGGCTGAACTGGGAATTGGCGCATGAAAATAACGAGATACTCCGATTCTTTAAGAAGATGATGAGTCTGCGAAAAAAACATCCAGTGCTACAAAAATGCACCAGGTTGGCCCACTGCGGCTTTCCCCACGTGAGCAAGCACGGAGTTAATCCCTGGCATCTGGATGATTGGGAAGAGACGAGGGTTATTGGAGTAATGTTTGCGGGGAGAAGCAGGGACGATTCGGCTGACGACATAGTATATATTGCCATCAATTCATATTGGGAAAATCAACTTCTCACACTGCCGGAATTGCCGGCCACACTAGAGTGGAGAGTCGAAGTCAACACCTCAAGTCAAGAGGAGGGCTTTGCAGGCCAAACTGAAAAAAAGCGAGTAGAGGGCTCCAAAATCAATCTGGAGCCAAGAACTGTGGCAATCTTAATTGCAGCCAGGAAATGGTAAGATGAATCGATGAATGCTTCTATGTGCCGACCCTCGAGAAGGTACGAGTAGAGTGCAGATTTTCTAAAAGCGTCTCGTTTGCAACAGCTTTACAAGTTATTATTGAAAAGTAAGGCAGAGTGTATAAGCAGTGTGCTCAATAAGCGGTAACGGAGTTAGTTATGATTCCACGAAAACAAGCTGTTTTGTGATTGAATTCTCCGCTTTAAGGTATATATTAAAAGTATATAAAAATGGAGGTGGAATGAATGGCGTACAGAATCAACGATGACGAGTGCATAGCTTGTGGAGCATGCCAGCCGGTATGTCCTGTGGAGTGCATATCTGAAAAGGACGACGGAAAAAGACTTATCGACGAGGATAAGTGCATAAGCTGCGGAGCTTGCGCTGGTGTTTGTCCAGTAAGCTGCATATCAGAGGTGTAAAAATTGTACAGCTTCAATTGAGATAGTCGGAGTCCAGAAAAGGATTCTGGCTTTCTTTTTGCTGTTTTTTAAGTAATTCCCAGTGGGCGAGGCTTTACAAACCGCCATAAAATGGCTTACCATAATAGATAGCAATATGTAAAGTTATTAGCTGGAAAATTATTTACTTAATTACTCGATATGAAAACGGAGCGAGGGCCACATGGAACTAATTAGCAATGTCAAGGATACGGCACTTATATTTGAGGGGGGCGGAATGAGAGCCAGCTACACGGCGGGGCTTTTGAACAACCTTCTGGAAAATGACATATATTTCGACTATGTAGCAGGTATATCAGCAGGTGCTAGCTGTAGCGTCAATTATCTTGCCAGGGATACTGGGAGGGCAAAGAGATCGTTTGTGGATCTCGTGCTGGACCCCAACTTTGGAGGCTGGAAGTCTTTTTTCAAGGGTGAGGGCTTCTTCCGCTCCCAGTACATATACGAGGAAACCTCGTACCCGGATGCCCCTTTGCCTCTTGATTTCGATGCTTTTATGGCAAATCCGGCCAGGCTCAGAATAGGGGCATTCGAGCGAAGCACGGGGGAGATGGTGTATTACTCCAAGGATGACATCCATACAATGCAGGATTTGATGAAGATTGTCAGAGCATCATCTTCCATGCCCATATTCATGCCGCCGACTCATTTCAGGGACCGCTGCTTTGTAGACGGAGGCATCAGCGGAGGCATTGCGCTTGACATAGCCAAAAGGGACAGCCATAAGAAATTTTTTGTGATTCTCACCCGCCCGAAGGGATACAGGAAGACGCCCGTCAAGTTCGAGGGCATCATAAAGGCGTACTACCGCAAGTATCCTCTTGTTGTAGAGGCTATGCTCAGCCGTCACATCGCATATAACCAGACGCTAGATGAGCTTGAGCAGCTCCAAAGCGAGGGCAAGGCTTTTCTTGTATACCCGGACGTAATGCCTGTGTCCAACCGGGAAATAAACTATGAGAAGCTGTACAAATGCTACAAAATGGGCTACGCCCAGGGAAAGCGCGATCTGCCTAAATGGAAAGAGTTTCTTGAAATTGAATAACTGAGACATTAGAAGCTATGTTCTTAATTCTGGAACATAGTTTTTTGCGCTTATATCGATTTTCAAAAATACTGAAAAGCATAATGCCAGATGACACAGAGTGTATCAGGATGCATATACATACTTGAAAATTCCAGTCTCTGGGTGTAACATAGTACTCGAGATATGCAATCATTATTATGTTGTAGGACTATATAATCAGAAAGGGGTGCGGGATAATTTTTTATTAAGCTGTTCGAAAATAATTTCAGGGGGGAGTCAGATGGATAAAAAGAAAATAGCTATAATTGCTGTTGTATCTGTTGTTGTATTGATAGTCGGGGTATTCGGATTCGGAGTAATACAGCGAATGAAGACTATAGAACAGGCTAATGCCCTTGTCTCAATGGAGAAATATAAGGATGGAATAGCCATGTATGAGAAGCTGCTTTCAAAAAATTATGACAAGGCTGTAGCTGACAGAAGAGACAGGGCTATAGAACTGATGGAATCGAAAGCTAATTATGAAAAAGCCATGGAATTCTGCGAAAAAGAAGATTACAAGAAAGCCATTGCATGTTTCATGAAAGTGTCAAAAAATGACAAGAAAAGATATTCGGAAACATCGGAGCAAATGAACGCCATTGAAGAGCAAATAATAGCCCAGATAAAAGACGAATTCGAATATGGGGATGACGTTTACGCGATGGACATGCTCAATGACTATCTTAAAGCCGTGCCAAATAGCACCGCGGCAAAAAATCTTAAGGATGACTTGAGGTTTGCAAAGGAAGAAGAGAAAACCAAGCAGGAGCAGGAGCTTGCTGAGGCGGAAAGACAGGCTGCAGAGGAAGAAAAAGCTTCAGAAGCATCGTACACTGCATATAACGTATCGGGTACATACCAGACCATTATAGCAAAGAATGCAAATCTGAGAGTGGCGCCAAAACTGGATGCGGATGTTATTACGACTGTCCCGCAGGGGTCAGAATGCTATGTATATGAGACAAAGATTGAAACAGCAGAGAGAATATGGTGCCAGGTTGAGTATGTGGACGATTACGGTGAATATTATGTGGGTTGGGTGTCTTACAACACCATGAATTATAAGTATTAATAATATACAAGTTTGTAGTAAAGCCTCCGGAGCTTGATTCGGGGGCTTTGCTTGTTAGATAAAAAGCAACTAATTCGCGCCAAGCAGCATAGTTAAAAAAGTATCTTGCCGGTAAAAATATTTACTGCGATATATGTGGTATAATTATATATACAGGGAGTAGTTTGGATGATGCAGATCTGTTGTCCAAACTATATTTTTGTCTATATAGATAGCGGGAAATGTTGTGGCGCTGGTTAGGGTTGTAGGGAGGGAATGCAATGTTTAAAGTTAATGACTATGTTATGTATGCTTCGACGGGTGTATGCCAAGTAATAGATATTACTAAGGAAAAGTATATAAATGGTGATGAAATCGAATGCTATGTTCTGCAGACTGTTTTCAACGATAAGATGACAATTAAAACCCCGGTGAACAATCGGAAAGTGCTCATGAGAAGAGTCATGACAAGGGAAGCTGCTTTGTCGATGCTAGCCTCAATCCCTGAAATGGAGACTGTCTGGATAAATGATGATAGGCAAAGAGGGGCAAATTACAAAGCTGCTCTTAAGACCGGAAAATGCGAAGACTGCATGCAAATTATCAAGGACATATATCTAAAGAAAAAAGAAAATTCTTCCGGCGGAAAAAAAATAAAGAAATCTGATGAAGAGATAATGAAAGCCGCTGAAAAGCAGTTGTTTGAAGAGTTTGCTATAGCACTTGATATTTCACCCGATGAAGTTGCTCCATACATCCTTGAATATATTTCGTAAATAGTACGACATAGGAATATTATTAAAAAGCCATGTTCTCACTTATGAGGATGTGGCTTTTTCAATAGGCATTTCAATTTACTGTAATTATGAGATATAATTTTATTTAGGATAATTTTAGAGCATAAGGATGGTTTATATGAACGAGCATTTGCTTGAAGGACTTGAAAGAGTTGAAAACAAGCTTAATATAACTAGTTGGCTGCAGAGTGGAATAGACGGCGGAGGTGTCAGGTGCGGAGTGCTTGGCTTCGAACCCGGATCCCACCACAACGGAGAGTGGCAGCTTCAGTACAACACAGGCATTGAGCTCATTGTGTATGACGTGATGGGCGAGATGAGCTTCGAGGAGGCACTTGATAGGGCGTACTATGACAATGTGGACGTCATTGTATGCGCCCTCAGGAAAACTGGCTGGAATGCTGAGCTTGAAGCTCTCTCGAGGAGGCTTTATGAAAAGGGCGTCATAATGATAAATTCAAGCCATAATGAGGGGCTTGAGATTGACGCTTTTCCTGCGCTTAGCGTATACTGGTTTGCGGTAGGCGAGTATGTGGAGAGGCTGAATGCCAAATCCGGCGACAGCGGCTACGGCGACAAGCTCGATTTTCTCATGTATTCCAACCTGCCCAACCTGAACAGGAAAGGCAGCTATGTTTCAATTTCACACACTTCCGGATGTCTGGGGCTGAGCGGTAAAATAGCCTGCCTGCTTAAAGCTTATATGGGAAAAGCTTTCGGTCCCGAGGAATTCGGGAAATACATCCAGCTTTATTGCGACAGGCTGGGAAGAGAAGGCAGACAAAGAGATACCGGCTGGGGACTGCTTATGCTGCCTGAGGAACCTGAAAAAATCAATTTGGGCAGCGCAACCGGGCGCAAGAAAAAATTCTGGTTCTGAAGTTACAAATAGCGTGAAAGGGCGTATATATATAAAAACATTTGTATAAGTAGACAAAAAAATAATTGAGACGAGGCTATGCAGGCGTATTTGATGGACAGCTTGCATCGTGCTTTTTCATGCATAGAATGGGGGAAGCAGTTGGATGAAGATTCTTATGCGGGCGCTTCACATGCTTTTAGCAATAGCTGCTCTGTTTGGACTTCAGTGGATAGGGCTTATAGACATGCCGATTCAGGTGGAGATTGCCATATTCATTGTTTTTTCGGCATTCATAATTAAAAAGCATCACGAGATGGCGATGTATTTCAACAGGCTCGAGCGCAGCCAGCGGGATTTGGATGAGATATTCGACAATGTGAATGCCACCATATGGACTTACGATACGCTGAAAAAAAAGATGGCTGTTTCAAAGGGCATCGAAAAGCTGTATGGCATATCTCAGAATGAGTTCGACAGGGATCCTATGGCATGGAGCAGCGTTGTAAGCGATGACTTTAAACAGGTCATTGAGGGTCATGTTGAAAAGCTGTTCAAGGGTGAAGGAGACCATATAATATACAAAATCCAAAAGCCAGATGGGGAACTGGTATGGGTCAAAAGTGACAGCAAACCAATTTTCGACTCGCGCGGCAATTTAGTGAAGCTTCATGGGCTTGTTACTGATATTACTGACGTTAAACAGGCGGAGCATAAAATTGAGCACATGGCATACTACGATTCGCTAACGGGCCTGCCCAACAGAAACATGCTCAACTCGCACTTTAGCAAGCTGTTGCAGGACGGCTCTGCAAAAGTGCAGGGGGCCTCGCTTGTATTTCTTGACTTGAACAGGTTCAAGATAATAAACGACACTATGGGACATGACTGCGGGGATGAAATACTCAGGGATACGTCGAAAAGGCTGCAAAGCATTATAGACGATGGCAACATGGTCTGCAGGTATGGCGGCGATGAGTTTATCATATTGATAAATGACAAGAATGAATCAAGGATTAGAAGTGTTGCGCAGAGCGTATCAAGGGAGTTTGGAAGGCCTTTTATAGTAAAGGGCAGTGAATTTTTCGTTTCTGCAAGCATGGGTGTGAGCACTTTCCCAAACCACGGCAGCGATATTGGGACACTTGTCAAGTGTGCTGAAATAGCTATGTACAATGTCAAGAGAACGACCAGGGAGGGCTTCATGTTCTATGAACACAACCAGAGTGATGACGTCCTACGTAAGCTCAACATTGAAAATGAGCTCCACAGAGCTCTTGAATGCAATGAAATTAAAGTGTGGTACCAGCCGCAATATGAGCTTGCTAGCGGCAGGATAGTTTCAATCGAAGCGCTTGCGAGGTGGATACATCCTGAAAAGGGTGTGATTTATCCGGCGGACTTTATACCTTTGGCTGAGGAGACCGGGCAAATCGTTCTAATCGGCGAGCATATAATGAAAGAGGTCTGCCTTCAGAACAAGCGGTGGATGGAAACGGGGCTTGTGCGTGTTCCGGTAGCTGTAAATGTGTCGGCGAAGCAGTTTCAGAAGGATGGTTTCTTCGAGTTTATGGAAAAAATCATAAATGAGACGGGCATCGAACCGGAGCTTTTGGAGATTGAAATTACTGAAACCGTCATGAATGACATAAAAAGCCTTGAAGGGATAATAGAGCGTTTGAGTCAGAAAGGAGTGAAGCTGGCTCTTGACGATTTTGGCACAGGGTATTCGTCGCTCCAGCTGCTCAACAGCCTGCCCATTAACAAGCTGAAGATAGACAAGTCGTTCACTGAGGGCATTGACTGCGATGTCAGAGCTGAATACATAATAAAGGCCATTGTGAGCCTGGGCGAAAGCTTCGAGCTTGAAGTGGTGGCTGAGGGCATCGAAACGGAGAGCCAGAAGGATTTCCTTGAAAGGTGCGGCTGCAGGCTTGGACAAGGCTACCTGCTTGGAAGGCCGCTCGAGTGCGAACAAATGGAAGAGCTTATAATGAAACATTAAGTCAAGTCCTACTAAGTGATGGCAGGAGTCCTTTATGGCAAAGAACCTCAAATCTATGGAAATAATAAAGATAATAAGTCTCCTCATGATTACTATGGGGATTATATTAATTGTGCCGCTCATTGCTTCCTTCGCCTACGGAGAAAGGGGCTCTGAAGTGGCATTTGTGCTGCCCTCAGTTATATCCTTCGCTGCAGGCGGGGTTGGTTATATGATGACGAGGAGATATCACGTTAAGCTAGACATGGCCTGGAGCATGCTGCTATGTTTTGCAGCATGGCTTGTAGCGTCTCTTGTGGGCGCTGTGCCCTTCATGATAGCGCTCGACAAGAGCTTCATAGACGCGCTTTTTGAATCCGCAAGCGGTTTTACTACGACAGGGGCCACGGTCTTAACCGGCATCGAGCATCTACCCAGGACAATACAGATATGGCGCTGCCTTACGCAATGGGTGGGAGGTATCGGAATACTGACTTTCTTCCTGCTCATAACCTACAAAAGCGAGTCTGACCTGTGGTATCTTTTCGACGCGGAAACCCACAAAACCAGGTTCAAAAGGCCTGTGCCCAACGTGTACAGCACGGTCAGGATACTATGGGCAATATACATAGGCCTTACAGTGGTGCTGGCTCTAGTGCTGCCTCTTTTTGGTATGTCCATGTACGACAGCATACTCCACAGCCTCTCGACAATAGCAACAGGAGGCTTCTCGCCCTATGACCAGAGCGTGCTTCAGTTCAGCATGGCGGAAGGAGTCAACTACAGGGCTGTAGAATATACGCTGATTTTTTTCATGTTCATAAGCGGTATTAACTTTCTGCTGCATTATCAGCTTTTTACAAGCGGCCCCGAGGAATACGGGAAAAACCACGAGTTCAACCTGTATGCAGGAATAATTGCCTTGTTCACTCTTATTGTATTTGCTGAATGCGCATTTGTTGTTAGGCCGGACGGGGCAGGCATCGAGGATATGTTTCGAGCATCGCTGTTCCAAGTTGTGTCGCTGATTACATCGACCGGTTTCACAACCGAATACATAGGCTCCGATTATTTCGGGCATGCAGCAAAGCAGCTTTTTTTGGTGCTCATGCTGGTTGGAGGCTGCGTGGGCTCTACCTCGGGAGGACTCAAGGTTATAAGAATGGCCATTCTCGGCAAGCTGTTCCTAAGGGAGATAAAAAAACTGGCTGCGCCGAAAAGCGCAGTGCTGCCAGTGACTATAGACAGGCTGCCTGTGGGGTCGGAGGAGATATTCAAGGTTTCGGCCATACTCTTTGGGTGGATAGGGATTATTTTCATAGGCTCGCTAATAACAAGCTTTTTTTCTGATCTTGATATGGCGGAATCTATTTCTGGCATGCTTTCGATGGTGAGCAACATGGGGCCTACCTTCTTTGATGTTGAGACTATGGCTTCGCTCTCGCCAGTAATAAAGCTTACATACATAGTGGGGATGATTTCGGGGAGGCTCGAGATTCTGCCGATATTCATACTCGTTTCTATGAGATACAGACTGTAGGGGTGATAATTATGTACATAATAATAGCAGGCGGAGGGATAGTAGGCTCCAGCATAGCAGCCCAGCTCACAAAGGAGCACAGCGTGGTTGTCATAGACAGCGACCATGCGCTTTGCGAGAAGATATATTCCACTTACGGGATTATAAGCATATGCGGCGATACTTCCAAGATTGAGACGCTAAGGGATGCCGGGATAGAAAAGTGCGATATCGCAATAGCGGCCATGAGGAATGATGCGACAAACCTTGTGTTTGCACTGCTTGCAAGGGACCTTGGGGCGAAGGAGGTCTTTGCCAGGATGAACGATTCTGCATACGAGCACGCCTACAGGGTTGCAGGCGCGACCAACATAGCTTCGGGCGTCGACATGCTTGTCGACAAGTTCGTAATGGACATAAAGCAGCCCGACATAAGGCGCGTAGCGTCACTTGGAGACGGCAAGGCGGAGATATCTATAATAACCGTGCCAAGCGGAGCAGCGTGCTCTGGCAGGACAATCCAGGAGATAGCCGGGGACAGCAGCTTTCCGCAGGATTGCGTTATAGCAGGCATATACGACATGGTGGAGGATAGGCTTGTGATACCGCGAGGGGAGGCCCGGATATATGCGTCTAACCAGGTGTTTGTCGTGGCGCCCAGGGAGAGCATGGTCAAGGCGGCCAAGTATTTCAGAAAGTAAAGGCATGGCGCATATCCATATACAAGATAACAGCAAAAGCACAGCAAAATTAGATGGTAAGCAGGCAAAAAGTTAAAAAGCGCTCCGGAATAGATCAGATACGGTTTTCCGGAACGCTTTTTTTGTGGCGGTTTTATTTCTTGTTCGCCAGTCTCAGGAGCTCTATGACCTCCGAGTCGCTCACCTGGCGGAAGTCGTAATAGTACGAACCCACGGCGCCCAGATAGTATGCCGGTATGTCGAGGCACACAAGGTGGTCTACCATTTTTGAAAGCTTGGCAGCTGTGTCGCTTGGGGACACGGGTACGGCGGCTATGAGAAGCTTTGGCTTTTGCAGCCTGATTTCCTCTATTGCCGACTGCATAGTAAGCCCTGTGGCTATGCCGTCGTCGATTATTATGGCAGTCTTGCCCTCCGGAGATATGCCCGGAGTAGGATATGTGCCCTTCCTTCTTTGTATCTCTTTTCGCTGCTTTGATATTTCGTATTCGAGCCAGTGTTTTTCAATTCTCCTTGTCTCTTGCTCGTTGCAGATGGGCGGGGCATTTTCGGAAACTGCACATATTGCGTATTCGGGTGAGAACGGATGCCCTATCTTCCTTGTGACAACAAGGTCCAGCGGGCAGCCCAGCAGCTTTGCCACCTCGTAGCCCAGAACGACTCCGCCGCGTGGGAGTGCGTATACTACCGTACCCTCTCCGGCATATTCAAGCAGCTTCTCTGCCAGCAGCCTGCCTGCATGTGCCCTGTCATTGTACATCATGATAATCACTCCTCAAGGAAATAATTCCATATGTTTTAATGCTATAATAAGTATTATTTCCAATAGAGGTGCGTAAAACTCAAAAATATTTAAGACTGTCAGTAAACAGGGACATTAATATGGCGAAAAATGCGTATATATAGTATTATCAGGTTAGACATATCAAGTTTTATTAAGCAGGCGCTTAGCTGCTAGAGTTTAAATGAAAGTATGGGGGTAATATAAATGGAATTGCAATTCTTTGGTCTTTTGATTTTCCCGATAGTGCTGATTGTATCTATCGTTTTACTGTTGCTCATAGTGAAGCTGGCAAACAAGGCCATCAAGGCGCTGGACATATACATTCAGAAAAACGGAGCTCAGCAGGTTTACACTCCAAAGGAAGACAAGGGCTACGCTATTTTCAACCTGGACAAGCTTGACAGAGCTTCAGGCGAAGAAGCTGAGGAAGAGAGCGAATCATCTGTGGGGTCGCATGAAAAAGAGGAAAGAAAGTATTCGACAAGCCTCAGAAAGTTCCACATAGTAGTTGGGGGCATCAGAAGCAAGGATGTGGGAAGGCAGAGCTTAGAGATATTAGGCAAATTCATACCTTCGGAGGCTGTGAAGATGACAGAGGACGGCTTCATAGTGGAAGTGCCGATACAGACTATACCGGCTATAATAAAGAGCTTTACTCAAAAAGGCATATCGCTGTATACGGTAGCTCCCATGGATGAGGGCGGCTCAAATCAATAGAAGAAATATGCATTATAATCGCAGTATTTAGAGTCTGGCGGCAGGCCCTGAATTCTGCGATTTTTTATTATTTTTTTAATATTATTTCAGCATCAATATTGGGTATTAATATGTTGGGCCCATTTGTTTGTTTACTTATAGTTTACAGGCGATGAAAATATATTTGCATTTGGCCATGCTTTTTACTCAATATGTATTGATTATTTAGAGCATTTTCTATATAATCACACTTGTGTTTATTTTATTAAAAAGATAATAGGAGGTAATGATATGGGTAAAGCTTTGATTATTGGAGCTGGTGGCGTTGCTAATGTTGTTGTTCACAAATGCTGTCAGAATCCAGACGTTTTTGAGGAAATTTGTATAGCGAGCAGAACTTTGGAAAAATGCGACGCCATTAAAGCAAGTGTAGCTAATGTCGCAGGAGGGCGTACAAAAGTAGAAACTGCTCAGCTGGATGCTGACAATACCGATATGATAATAGACCTGATTAAGAGCTATAAGCCTGATATCGTAATCAACGTTGCTCTTCCATATCAGGACCTGACAATAATGGATGCGTGTCTTGCTACAGGTGTTGATTACCTTGACACTGCAAACTACGAGCCGCCTGAGATTCCTAAGTTCGAATACAAGTGGCAGTGGGCTTACAGAGAGAGATTCGAAAAGGCCGGCATAACAGGTCTTCTTGGAAGCGGTTTTGACCCTGGCGTTACAAGCATATTCTGCGCATACGCTCAAAAGCACTATTTCGACGAAATACATTATATAGACATACTCGACGCCAATGCTGGCGATCACGGATATCACTTTGCTACAAACTTCAACCCTGAGATAAACATCCGTGAAATCACTGCTCCAGGCAGCTACTGGGAGAACGGAGCTTGGGTTGAGACTGAGCCTCTTGAAATAAAGAAGGTTTACAACTTCCCTGAGATAGGAGAAAAGGACATATACCTTCTTCACCACGAGGAGATAGAGTCTCTTGCTATAAACATAAAGGGAGTTAAGAAGATAAGATTCTGGATGACTTTCTCTGAAAAGTATCTGACTCACCTTCGTGTGCTTGAGAACGTGGGAATGACTTCTATTGAGCCTATAGACTTTGAAGGCCAAAAGATAGCTCCTATACATTTCCTAAAGGCTATACTTCCTGATCCAGCATCGCTTGGACCAAGAACTAAAGGAAAAACTAACATAGGCTGCATAATCCAGGGCGTGAAAGATGGAAAGCCTCTGACATACTACGTATACAACGTTTGCGACCACGAGAAGTGCTACGAGGAAGTAGGCTCGCAGGCTATATCATACACAACTGGCGTACCTGCAATGATAGGCGCTATGCTTATGCTTAAGGGCATCTGGAAGAAGCCGGGCGTATTCAACGTTGAAGAGTTCGATCCGGATCCATTCATGGAGGCGCTTAACAAGCACGGTCTTCCATGGCATGAGAGCTTCTCGCCAACTCTAATAGATGAGGAATAATATAAAATGAGTATAGATTTCAATGCCGTGCCATCGCCATGCTACATCGTCGATGAGAGGCTGCTTAAGAAGAATCTGGAACTGCTTGACTATGTTCAAAAGCGCACGGGCTGCAAGATTTTGCTTGCACAGAAGGGCTTTTCAATGCACGCGGTTTATCCGCTTGTGGGAGAGTACCTGCACGGAGTGACGTCGAGCTCGCTTTTCGAGGCCAGACTGGGCTATGAGAAGATGGGCAAGGAGGTCCACGTGTATGCGCCTGCCTATCTGGACGGCGAATTCGATGAGCTGATGAAATACAGCGACCACATCGTTTTCAACTCGTTCAGCCAGTGGAACAAGTTCAAGGACAGGATAAAGAACAATCCGAAGAAAATAGGCTGCGGACTCAGGGTGAATCCCGAGTATTCAGAGATCACAACGCCTATATACGACCCTTGCTATGCAAACTCAAGACTGGGAATAACTCTGGCCAACTTCAAGCCTGAAGAGCTCGAGGGCATAGAGGGGCTTCACTTCCACACTATGTGCGAGCAGAACTCAGACGTTCTGGAGCGTACCATAAAGGTTGTGGATGAAAAGTTCGGGCAGTACATCAAGAACATGAAGTGGCTCAACATGGGCGGCGGCCACCACATAACAAGGCCTGACTACGACATAGAGGCTCTCATACGTTCTATAATGTATTTCAAGGACAAGTACGGAGTTGAGATATATCTTGAGCCGGGAGAGGCTATAGCCCTCAACACGGGATACCTCGTGTCAGAGGTGCTCGACATAGTCGACAACGGAATGCAGATAGGAATACTTGACGCTTCCGCGGCATGCCACATGCCTGACGTGCTCGAGATGCCCTACAGGCCCAACATAATAGGCGCAGGAATGCCTGGCGAGTACGAGTACACCTACAGGTTCGGCGGGAACACATGCCTTGCCGGAGACATAATAGGGGACTACTCCTTCAAGGAGCCTCTTAAAGTAGGCGACAGACTGGTTTTCTGCGACATGGCCCACTACACCATGGTAAAAAACAACATGTTCAACGGCGTCAACCTGCCTTCGATAGCGCTATACAGCGATGAGAAGGGCATACAGGTGATAAGGCAGTTCGCGTTCGAGGACTACATGAACCGCCTGTCTTAATAGGCGTATTTGAAAGAATGTACAATATCGATGATATAAAAAAAGGAAAGTCTCAGTTAATCTGAAAGACTTTCCTTTTTCTTTTTGATTCATCAATTACGCAGTGTATTGTCGGCGTTCTGAAACTACGCTTATGTCGGAACTCAAGAAGGCAAAATTAATAATATTAAAAGGGCAGCCAAGTGGCTGCCCTTTGCAGTTTCGATAAAGTTATTACTGGTATCTGAACTCGAGATACTCGTCGTAAGGCATCATCTTGTCTATTATGCCGTCCGGAGTGATTTCTATTATCCTGTTTGCCACTGTCTGTATGAACTGGTGGTCGTGCGATGTGAAGAGTATTATGCTCTTGTAGTCGCTAAGACCGTTGTTTACAGCAGTTATTGACTCAAGGTCAAGGTGGTTTGTAGGCTGGTCAAGCACAAGCACGTTAGCGCTGCTTAGCATCATCCTTGAGAGCATGCATCTTACCTTTTCTCCGCCTGAAAGCACCTTGGCCTGCTTAAGGGCCTCTTCGCCGGAGAAGAGCATTCTGCCTAGGAAGCCTCTAAGGTAGGTCTCAGACTTTTCCTCAGAGAATTGTCTCATCCAGTCAACAAGGCTCAGATCGCAGTCGTTGAAGAACTCCGAGTTGTCTTTTGGAAGATAAGCTGTAGTTATTGTAACTCCCCACTTGAAGCTTCCGCTGTCCGGCTCCATCTCGCCCATTAGTATCTTGAAAAGAGTAGTGTTTACTATCTCGTTTTCGCCTACGAAGGCTATCTTGTCGCCCTTCATTACTGTGAAGCTCACGTTGTCGAGTATCTTTTCTCCGTCTATAGTCTTTGAAAGCCCGTCGACCATTAGAATGTCGTTTCCGACCTCCCTCTCAGGAGTGAAGCCTACGAAAGGATACTTTCTGCTTGAAGGCTGTATGTCGTCTATTGTTATCTTGTCGAGCAGCTTCTTACGCGAAGTGGCCTGCTTCGACTTCGAGGCGTTGGCGCTGAAGCGAGCTATGAACTCCTGCAGCTGCTTAACCTTTTCTTCCTTCTTCTTGTTCTGGTCCTTCATCATCTGGAGCGCAAGCTGGCTTGACTCGTACCAGAAGTCGTAGTTACCCATGAACAGCTTTATCTTTCCAAAGTCAACGTCGGCCATGTGTGTACAGACCTTGTTGAGGAAGTGTCTGTCGTGGGATACTACTATTACAGTGCCCTCGAAGTTTATAAGGAATTCCTCGAGCCATCTTATGGATTTTATGTCAAGGTGGTTTGTAGGCTCGTCAAGCAGTAGTATGCCCGGTTTTCCAAAGAGCGCCTGAGCAAGCAGAACCTTTACCTTCTCGCCGCCAGTAAGCTCGGAAACGTTCTTGAAGTGAAGGTCTGTGCCTATTCCAAGGCCCTGAAGCAGGTAGCTTGCATCGGCTTCAGCCTCCCAGCCGTTCATCTCGGCAAACTCGTGCTCAAGATCGGCAGCCTTCATGCCGTCTTCGTCAGTAAAGTCGGCCTTGGCATATATCTCATCTTTTTCCTTCATTATTTCATAAAGTCTTTGGTTGCCCATTATTACAGTTTCAATAACCTGATAGTTGTCGTACTGGTAGTGGTCCTGCTTAAGCACGGAAACACGCATTCCCGATTGAATGCTCACTTCCCCTGTACCAGGTTCTATCTCTCCTGAGAGTATCTTAAGAAATGTACTCTTTCCGGCTCCGTTCGCTCCAATAACACCATAGCAGTTGCCTGGAGTGAATTTTATGTTTACATCGTTGAAAAGCTTTCTTCCCCCGAACATGAGGCTTACGTTTGATACGTTAATCAATTTATATTACCTTCCTCTACTAAATTATATTTATAATTCTTAGCCATAGGTATTATAACATATTAATGAAGCTTTTCATACAAGTAAGAAATATTGATTGACATAATTTTAATGTCTCTTGTGTGGTATAATATCATAATATAAGAGCAATTGAGGAAATACTACATATAATGCTCACAAGCTGGAAGAGCAAGTCTTTACAAAATGGGAGGTAACGGTATGATATACAGATCTTTTGACGCTGAAAAAAGCGCAATACTAGATACGGCCAACAGGATGTGCGCTGCTGCGCGCACGGCTCCAAAGGGCAGGGGGGTTGACAACCTGGTCACTATGGTTGTGACGGGAGAGGAAAAGGACATGCTCGCCAATGAGATGGACATAATAGGCAAGCGAGAGGATGTGGCTTTCTTTATTCGTGATGCTCAGAATGTCAGGGATTCGGAGGCTGTAGTGCTTCTTGGCACGAGGCTTTCTCAAAGAGGAGTTCCCTTCTGCGGCTACTGCGGCTTTGAAAACTGCGCCAAGAGCAAATCAGGCGGAGGCATATGCTCCTTCGACGTGAATGACCTGGGAGTGGCCCTTGGATCTGCTGCAGGCATTGCCGCCGATTGCAGGGTGGACAGCAGGATAATGTTCTCGATAGGCAAGGCTGCGCTCGCGCTCAATGTGTTCGACGAGGATGTCAAGATAGTATATGGAATACCGCTTTCTGTCAGCGGAAAGAGCGTATTCTTCGACAGAAAATAATAATATTGGGAGTATTTGATGAGACATAGAAAGATAAAAGGCGCAAGGGAGATGCTGCTTGCGCATGAGGATTATGCCCTTGCAGAGGACGAGGCTGTAGGCAAGGTTTGGAACGAGTTCTTCGGAGCGCAAAGGCCTCTGCATGTAGAGCTTGGGACCGGCAGAGGCAAATTCATAACAGGCATGGCGGAGGTCAATCCTGATGTTAATTTCATAGGCATAGAGCTCAAGGAGGAGGTCCTGCTCAGGGCCGTAAAGCGGGCAAGGGACAAGAAGCTGCACAATGTGGCCTTCATTGCCGGCAACGGTGCAAGACTGCCTGAATACTTCAGGGCCGGGGAGCTTGAGAGGATATACATAAATTTCTGCGACCCGTGGCCAAAGAACCGCCACGCCAAGCGAAGGCTCGTCCACAGGGGCTTCCTCGAAATCTACAAGGACCTGCTTTCGGAAAAGGGCGAGATACATTTCAAGACTGATAACGAGAAGCTGTTTGAGTTCGCGCTCAATGAATTTTCAGACAGCGGCTTCAGGCTGAGGAACATCTCTCTAGATCTTCACTCCAGCGGAATAGAGGGCAACGTGACCACCGAATACGAGGAGCGGTTTGCGGCTCTGGGGATGAAGATATACAGATGTGAGGCATACCCATACTAATATCAATTGAAGCCAGGCAAAGCCTTCGGAAATTTTTTCTGAAGGCTTTTGTAGTCTAATGTGGCAAAACATGTTTAGGAAAGCGCTTTCTGGTTAATAATACATATAGTGCTTTTGCATTATTATGAATATGAATGTTGCAAGTATATGACATATAGATTGGGTGTGGATGAAGAGATGGATGTGCAAAGCGAATTCTGGCTTAAAGACAAAGAAGACATAGTCATAAACGAAGCATCTCATATGACGGACCTTGAAAAGGAGCTTGAGCGTGAGAGGGCTTATTTTGCGCAGCTTTTTGAAAATTCAACTGAGGCCATAGTAATGCTGGACAGTCAGGATAGGGTTGTAAAGTGCAACAAGAGCTTTGAGGACCTGTTTGGGTATTCGACGGAAGAGCTTGCAGGGAATTTTATCAACGAATACATAGCGCCTCCTGAACTCCAATTCGAGGCGGAGGAGCTTTCAGAGGCTGTTACGACCGGAAACATTGTTAAGCGAGAGAGTCTGCGCCGCACAAAGAGCGGAAAGACCATAAATGTGATAGTTCAGGGACATCCGATAGTGCACAGGGGAGTACAGACAGGCATTTACGCCATATACTCAGACATAACAGAAGCAAAAAAAAGGGAAAAACGCATAGAAAGGCTGGCGCTAAGAGACAGTCTTACGGGGGTATACAACAGGGCATATTTCAACGACAGCCTCAAAAAAGCCGCCCGTGAGGCAAGGTTTGGCACCAACTGCTTTAGCGTCATGTTCATAGACATAGATGATTTCAAAAAGATAAACGACAACCTGGGTCATGATTCGGGCGACATGGTGCTTAAAATTGCCGCAAGCAGGATAAAAAAATGCCTTGGAGAGGATGATGTCATTGCCCGAATGGGCGGAGATGAGTTCGTGCTCTTGCTTAGGGGTGTGGCAGCAAGGAGTGATGCCGCGGCCATGGCCAAGAAAATACTGGACTCCTTCGAAAAACCTGTAAAGGTGTGCAGCAGGGAATGCCACGTGTCAATAAGCATGGGTATATCCATGTATCCCCAGGATGGTTGGGATTATAGCGAAATAGTAAGAAAAGCAGATATGGCCATGTATAGCTCCAAGAAAGCCAGAAGGAGTGGCTTTCGATTTTACGTGGACTCGCTTTTAAAGGACTCAAGGGAGGAGTTCGAGCTTGAAATCGGCCTTAGGCATGCGCTTTACAGAGGTGAGATGTTCATAAACTATCAGCCCATAGTAGACATAGCCAATAACAGGATAGCCGGCGCGGAAGCACTCCTCAGATGGCGGCACAGCGAGCGCGGCCTTATCCCTCCGGGCAGGTTCATACAGGTGGCCGAGAAGAAGGACATGATTGTCGGGATAGGCAAATGGGTGCTTGAAAACACTTGCAGGCAGATAAAAACTTGGAATGACATGGGTATAAGACTTGATTTCGTCTCAGTCAACATCTCGATAAAGCAGCTGGAAGATAGGGATTTTGTAGAAACTGTGAAGAGCATAATTGAGCGCACAGGCATTGACCCGAGCCAGCTAGAGTTTGAGATAACAGAGAGCATATCAATGGACAACTTTAAAAACAGGCAGTTAGTTCTCAAAGAATTGGACAAAATGGGAATAAGGCTTGCCCTGGATGACTTCGGAACGGGATTTTCATCGCTTGGCAATCTCAAGAAGCTGGCCGTGAGCAAGCTCAAGATAGACAGGTCCTTCATAAGCGACATCAACCGGGACGAACACAATACGGCAATTGTATCCACAATAATTGCAATAGCCAGAATACTCGGGCTCAGTGTTGTGGCCGAAGGTGTCGAGACCAGGGAGCAGCTGGATTTTCTAAGGGGAGAAGGCTGTGACATGATACAGGGCTATCTCTTTAGCGTTCCTCTATCGAAGCCTGATTTTGAAGGGTTTGTGAAGTCGCAAAACGCCATCGAAAATAAGGATATTACATAATCTAATAATACAAAATGCTGTCACTTCGAAGATTAACACTCGTCTGTGACAGCATTTTTGTGTTAAGGTTGAATTTTCATGTTCCGTGCAAACTGGATGTGCAAATCGCAGTCAAGCTTCCTACCGCTGGCATCAAATACCTCGCCCAGGGCCTTGAGGGTCATGTAGACCTTGTCTTCGTAGCAGTTCTCGCCCATGTGGCCTATCCTTATCACTTTGCCCTTGAGGTACCCAAGAGAGCCGGCTATCATTATGTCATGCTCTTCCAGCATCGCCTTAAAAACCTTTTCGAAATTCATTCCATCGGGAAGCACTATTGCGGTTACTGTGTTCGAATGAGAATCAGCGGCGTACAGCTCAAGGCCGGCAGACTCAAGCGTGCAGCGCAGCGCACTTGCTATTTTCCGGTGCCTCTCCTGCGGAGAATTTTCCGAAAGGAGCCTTTCCACTGCAGTCCTCAGGCCGTATATGTCATTTACAGACTGGGTGTAGGGGAACCACTTGTTCTCGTACCAGCCTGCCCATGTGGACAGGTTGCAGTAGTATCCGGCTATGGGTGTGCTGCGCGAATTGATCTTGCCCCAGGCGTCGTCGCTTATGCTCAGGAAGGTGAGTCCGGGAGGAGCCGACACGCACTTTTGGGATGCTCCAAGCAGCACGTCTATTCCCCACTCGTCGGTGCAGAGCTCTTCGCCTCCGACTGATGATACGGCATCGACAACCGATATTATGCCGCGCTCCTTCAGCAGCGGGCCTATTTTATCTAGCGGATTTGTCACGCCCGAGGGGGTCTCGCAGTGCACCATTGTAGCAAGCTTGAAATTGCTGTCAGTCTCGAGGAATGACTTGAGCTTTAACGGATCGAGCCCTCTGTCATAGTCTGATTTGAAAAAGACTGTTTCCGCGCCGTATATCCTGGCGAATTCTGCAAAGCCGTTTCCGAATATGCCGTTGTCTAGGCAGAGCACCCGGTCGCCAGGCTCTATTAGCGAGGCACATGCAGCTTCGAGCCCTAGAATGCCTTCACCCGATAGTATCAGGACTTGACTTTCTGTTTTGAGCAGCGTTTTGATCTTTTCGCAGGTTTCCCTGTAGTATTCAAAGAATGACGGGTCAAGATCGGGGTTTGTAATTCTCCTGGCTATAGCCTGCCTCACATCCTCGCTGACGTATGTTGGGCCAGGAGTCATTATAAGCGTTCTCTCGTCCATAAAAGCCTCCAATTATCATTTTATATATTATATGGCGAAATTACCAATTGTTTAATATTCTACCCAATTACAGCGAACTCAACTACTATGGACAGATTATCACTGAAAAAAGTAGCTGTGCTGGTACACTGCTTTGCAGCTTTTGAGAGTTTCTAATCCTTTTCTAATCGTAGGCTAACTTTGCTTTAAGCTTGGGGAGGTATTATTATATCACAGAATAAAAACAGGAGGAGATCAGCATGAGCGTATCTTTGGAGAAAATAGACATATTGAAGGAAAGGGCAAACGTAAGCTACCAGGAGGCAAAGGAGGCGCTTGAAAATACAGGCGGGGATCTTGTGGAAGCGCTTATTTATCTTGAAAGATCTGAAAAGATTAAAAAGCAGAGCCCGCCTATAGGGCAAAAGCTCAGCGAGCAGAGCGCCGGAATGGGCCAGAAGATTAAGGACACAGTGAGAAAACTCCACAGTTACAGATTTATAATACAAAAAAACGGCGAGAATCTTGTAAACGTGCCATCGACAATAGCAATAATCGCAGGCTTAATCACATTCCCAATGTCGCTTGCTCTCCTTGTGGTGGTTGCGCTGCTGGGCTGCAAGATAAAAGTCAGAAAAAGCGGGGGAGCAGAGATAGATCTTAGGAGCAAGTTTGATGAAGCCTTCAGCGTGGAAAAAGAAGAGAAGCAAAGTCACTAAAAGCGGGAGATATCCCGCTTTTTTATTTCCAAGAAAAGACTTATGAGTTACAATTATGTTATCGAAATTATTACTTTCAAATAGATTCTGGAGGCTAGTATGAATAGGATTCTGGTGGTTGAGGAGGAAAAGAAGATATCGCGCTTCCTGCAGCTCGAGCTCGAGCACGAGGGCTACGGCGTTGGGATAGCACCCGACGGGAGGATCGGGCTTGAAATGGCGCTCTCGGGAGAATATTCGCTTGTGCTGCTTGACATTATGCTGCCGGGTCTTAACGGCATGGAGGTGTGCAGGCGCATAAGGCAAAGCTCGCAGATTCCCGTCATAATGGTGACTGCAAAGGACGATGTCATGGACAAGGTCATGGGGCTGGACATGGGGGCAGACGATTACATAACAAAGCCCTTTGCAATAGAGGAGCTGCTTGCCAGGATAAGAAGGCTGCTGAACCGCACGGCAAGCCACGTGGATGAGCCGGCTAAGGAGAACACACTCCAAAAGGGCAATCTGAGTATAAACACCATGAGCCACGAGGTCAGCTACTTGGGAGAGGAAATCAGCCTGACTAAGAAGGAGTACGATCTGCTGCTCTATCTGGCTATAAACGATGGAGTAGCTCTTACAAGAGAGCAGATTCTTGAAAATGTCTGGGGCTATGACTTTTACGGGGACACAAACATAGTGGACGTGTATATAAGGTATCTAAGGAGCAAGATAGACCAGAAATTTTCAAAGGAGTACATCCACACTCTAAGGGGAGTGGGGTACATGTTCAAGCATGAGAGGTAGCGGCTTCTTCCGGGGCATCGCGGCCCTCTTCAAGCTTTTGTGGATGGTGATTTTGCTGCCCTTCAGGCTGGTTTCGCTGCTTCTTAAGGGTACTGTAAAGGCAGCGGAGGTCCTGAGTGACAGGGTGCTCTCGCTTTTCAGGTTCAACATAGCTTTCAAGCTCACTTTGGGTTTTGCGCTCATAATCGCCCTCTTTACAGCGGCCATAAACATGGGGGCTGTTGCCGGAGCAAGGCAGCTCATATACTCTCAGAGCGTGAAGGAGCTGCAGGCGTATGCAAGCATAATTGAGGCGCACTTTTCGGGTGATAGGGATTCGGACTTTTCTGCAGTAGAAAGGGTGCTCGACTTGGCTCAGACAGGAGCAGTTTTAGTCGCCTCAGACGGAGCGCAGGTCTACTCCCATGGCTATCAAGACTTTAATTCTCTGGAATCCGCCAGAATCGCTTCAGAGATGGGCAACATATTTTTCATAGGCAGCTGGATATACCACGTGGAGGACATCAAGGGTGGGACAATTGTTCTGAGGAAGGATGCTCATAGCGAGCAGGATCTGCTCAGTGCCGTTGCCGTTGCAAGTACTCTCATATCGTTCATGATTTTCATGCTGAGCCTTTCTTTCGCCTCCGGCATGTCAAAAAAGCAGCTGAAACCAATATATGCAATGACAGACCAGGTGAGGGACATTTCGACAAGCAGGCTTAGCGCCAGGCTTGATGTCAGGGGGACAAAGGACGAGCTCAAGGATCTTGCCGCCACCTTCAACAAGCTAATGGACGAGATTGAGGCCTCCTACGAGAACCAGAGACGATTCGTATCCGACGCCTCCCACGAGCTGAGGACCCCCATAGCAGTCATAAAGGGATATGCCGACATGCTCTCAAGATGGGGCGCTAGCGACCAAAGCGTGCTAGAGGAGGGCATAGACGCCATCAAGGACGAGGCGCAGGGCATGCAGAGCCTTGTGGAAAGCCTGCTTTTCATAGCACGAAGCGACAGAAACACTCTGAGCATGGAAAAGGCAGATTTTGATATTTCAGAACTCGTGGATGAGATAATAAAGGAGACAAGGCTCATAGACAGCGACCATCAAGTAGAAGGCGATGTCCAGCATGGCTGCACGCTGTATGGAAACCACGAGAAAATAAAGCAGGCCATAAGAGTTTTTGTGGACAACAGCATCAGATACACTCCTGCCGGTGGCAGAATAAGCATAAAACTCAAGGCTACAGGAAAGGATGCTGTGATAAGTATAAGGGACAGCGGAATAGGCATAGACAGCGAGGACCTGCCGAGGATATTCGAAAGGTTCTACCGGGCGGACAAGTCAAGGACAAGGCTCGACGAGGCTCAAAAGAGTGCGGGAAGCGGCCTAGGACTAGCCATAGCGAAGATAATAATAGATGCGCACAAGGGCAGCATACACGTGCAGAGCAGCCCGGGAGAAGGCACGGAGTTTACTATAATGCTTCCGCTAAAGCATGCATAACCATATAGGACACATAAACATTAAAAGAGGCTGAACGCTACAAGTTCAAGCCTTTTTTAATTTCCCTGAAGCATTAACAGAGGGCCAAGGGGACGGTTCTATTGTCCCATTAACAAAGATTATAGAAGCTGCATGTCTTATTTGATAATTCAATTAGACTGGGGCTCGGTTGCAATATAAAATATACCTTGGTACGTGTTGATGCATTTTTTAAAATGCTCCAAAACTGGAACGGAGGTGATGTGATTGAAAAGAGGAAGAAAGGTGGTTTTGCTTTCACACTGCGTATTGAATGCTAACTCAAAGGTCGAAAGGCTCAGCGAATATGAGGGTATACTACCTTCTGTCGTAGAGCTGCTTTTGGAGAAAGGAGTGGGCGTCATACAGCTTCCATGCCCTGAAATCACAGTCTGCGGTATGAAAAGATGGGGTCAGGTCAAGGAGCAGTACGACAACTTCCACTTCAGGCAGGAGTGCAGAAAGATGCTCATGCCTATCATATCGCAGGTGAGCGATTACATAGCTGCAGGATATAAGGTGCTGGGAGTAGTTGGAATAGACGGGAGCCCAAGCTGCGGAGTTGAGATTACATGCTCGGGTGAGTGGAAGGGGGAGCTTTGCGGCAATCCAGAACTGGATGAAACGATAGGCACTTTGAAAATGGTAAGCGGGAAGGGCGTATTTATGGAGGAGTTTTCAAGACTTCTTGAGGAGCATGGCATAAACCTTCCTTTTACAGCCGTTGATGAAAGCGACATGGTTTCGTCGGCGGCCAATATATCAAAAATACTATAAATTTTAGGAGGAATGGAAATGAGCAAAAGATTTAAAAAGCTGTTTTCTCTTGTCATCGCAGGAATGATGGTTTTCTCGCTTGCAGGATGTCAAAAGCAGGAGGCAGCACAGGAGCCGGCAGCTAAGACTCAGGCGGCTGACGATTCATGGAGCAAGGTTGAGAACAACAAAAAACTTGTAGTAGGGCTTTGCGCGGCATACCCTCCGTTTGAATCTAGAAACGAGAAAAGCGGCGAATTCGAAGGTTTTGACATAGACCTTGCAAAGGCGCTTGGAAAAGAACTTGGAGTAGATGTGGAAATCAAGGATGCGGAGTGGCAGGCTCTGCTTGGAGGACTTAACAAGGGTGATTTCGACGTACTAATAACATGCATGTCAAAAAAGGAAGCGGCAGTTGAGAACGTAAACATGAGCGACGTATACTACGAGCTGAATGATGTTATAGTTGTAAAAGAAGGCGACACTTCTATAAAATCTGTAGAAGACCTCAAGGGCAAGACTGTAGGAGTTCAGCTTGGCTCTGCAAGCGAGCAGATAGCCGACAAGATGGAAGGTCTCAAAGAGATAAAAAGATACAACTACAATCCGGAGGCTTTCATAGACCTTCAAAATGGAAGAGCTGATGCTGTGCTCGTGGGCTATGCATATGCTGTAAATCACATGAAGGAAAATGCGGGCTTTAGCATAGTTGAAAACGCTCCGCTTGAGACTTCCGAAATAGTAATGGTTATGAGACACGGGGAAGACGAGCTGACAGGCAAGATGAACGAGGCGTTTGCAAAGGTGAAAGCGAGCGGAGAATACGACAATATCATTGCAAAGTGGCTTAAAGTGGATTAGATGAAGTTTCACATCATAACTGACAACATCGATTACATAATTTCAGCCTGCATGGTAACAATAGGCATAACGGCGCTTTCTTTCGTGCTTGCGCTCATAATTGCCTTTGTGGTCGGGACGCTAAGGAGTGAAAAGCTTCCAAAGCCGCTTTCATCACTTTTGAGGTCATACATCGAGATATTCAGGGGGACGCCTCTGCTAATACAGCTGTTTTTCATATACTACGGCCTGCCTTCGATAGGCATAAGCATGAATGGGTTGACAGCAGCGGTACTGGGGCTTGCGCTAAACAGCGGAGCCTACATGTCGGAAGTTGTAAGAGCCAGCGTGCTCTCGGTGGACAAGGGGCAGAAGGAGGCCGCCATGGCGCTTGGGTACAGTAATTTCCAGAGCCTAAGGTATATCATATATCCCCAGGCCATAAGGGTGGCCCTCCCGCCGCTTATGAATTCGTTTTCGAACCTGCTAAAGGAGAGCTCGCTTGTGTCTGTGCTTGCAATAACCGAGCTCACACGAAGCGGCCAGCTTATATACACAAGGACATACCGAGCGTTTGAGATATATCTTACGCTCGGAGCCCTATATTTCTTAATGACCTACGTAGTGTCGATGGTAAGCGCGGGGCTTGAAAGGCGCATGAACAGGGCGTATGATTAGCTGATATTTAGAATAGCATCAAGATTAACGAGTCCAGCTTTTGCTGGGCTTTTTAAATACTGTGCTAGTAAAAATATATTTGACAGCCGATTGCATGTGATATAGGCTTATTTATGCAAAGGCATAAATTACAGGCCTAAGATGCAATTAATATGAGCTGGAGAATAATAGATGAAACAGAGCTTGGATTTGACGGACGGAAGCATAGTAAAGTCCTTGGTGGCGCTTGCGCTGCCCATAATGGGGACGTCATTCATACAGATGGCCTACAGCATGACAGATATGATATGGGTGGGCAGACTTGGAAGCGGTGCGGTGGCCGGCGTCGGAACGGCGGGCTTTTTCACATGGCTTGCAATGGCCTTTGTCATAATTCCCAAGATAGGCGCAGAAATAGGAGTTTCTCAGTCCGCAGGCGCCGGAAATAGAGACGAGGCAAAAAAATACATAAGATGTAGCATACAGATGGCTGTTGTTCTGGCAATCTGCTTTGGAGCCTGCATGGTGGCATTCAAGGAGCCGCTCATTGGCTTTTTTGGCATAAAGGACAAAAATGTAGTTGAGATTGCTATAAACTACCTTGCGATAGTCTCGCTCAGCATGCCGTTTTTCTTCATGAATCCAGTGTTCACCGGGATATTCAACGGCTACGGCGAAAGCAGGACTCCCTTTTTCATAAACACAATAGGCCTGATATCAAACATTGTGCTTGATCCGCTTTTAATATTTGGCGTGGGACCATTCCCGAGGCTCGAAAGCGCCGGAGCGGCTATAGCGACTGTGCTGGCCCAGATTATAGTGTGCGGTATTTTCGTGCTGCACGCCAAGGCTACTCCGGCACTTTTTCACGGTCTCTCTCTTCACCGCCCGACGGAGATGAAGAGAATAAAAAAAGTTATGGCCCTTGGTATACCCGTAGCTCTCGAGAGCGGAATGTTCACTCTGTTTACAATGGTCATAGCCAAGACAGTGGCCACATGGGGGCCGGTAGGCATAGCAGTCCAGAAGGTAGGGGCCCAGATAGAGGCCATATCGTGGATGAGCGCCGGCGGATTTTCCACAGCGCTTGCGGCCTTCACAGGCCAGAATTTCGGGGCTGGCAAATGGGAGAGGATAGAGAAGGGATTCTTTGCTGGAGTTGGTATAGTAAGCATCATTGGAGTGTTTGCTACACTGCTGCTCATCCTGGGAGCCAGAGAAGTATTCTCGATATTCATACAGGAAGAAACTGCACTTTCATATGGCACCGACTACCTGAAAATACTTGGCGTTTCACAGATATTCATGTGCTGGGAGATAGCTGTTGCGGGCGCGTTCAACGGCATAGGAAGAACCATACCTCCGTCAATAGTCGGGATAGTGTTCACAGGCCTTAGGGTTCCGGCCGCAGCTTATGTCGCGGGGAGCACAGCGCTTGGACTGAATGGGATATGGTGGGTCATCAGCATAAGCAGCATAGTAAAGGGCTTGATACTTGTGGCATGGTTCTGGCTGATACTGTCAAAACGCCCTAAGGAAGATATAGCGTAGTTCCACTAATCCCGGCTGTGTGATAAAATAGTATGAGATTCAATGAAAATTGGCATATGCCGCTCAGTACGCATATAAGGAGAGATTAGATATGGCTACTTATTACAATATGGAAGACCTTGCGAAATTCAGCACTATAGGCGAGGACGCGCCTCAGCTGTGGGAGAAGTTCATGGAGTATTATGGGGCAGTATTCGCAGAGGGCGAGCTTACAGCGAGAGAAAAATCGCTCATAGCTCTTGCTGTGGCGCACGCTGTGCAGTGTCCCTACTGCATCGATTCTTACACTCAAGACTGCCTTGAAAAGGGTGTAAACCAGGAGCAGATGGTGGAGGCGATACATGTCTCAGCTGCAATACGCGGAGGAGCGGCGCTTGTTCACGGAGTTCAGATGAAGAATATAGCAAAGAAGCTAGAGTTTTAATGGAGGGTCATATGATAGGCGGAAATTTTGCAGATGAAATAAATAGCATTCGAAAATTTGCAGACAGGATAGACAACAAGGAGCTTTGCAAAACACTGGGCAGTCTGGCAACAATGCAGATAAACTTAGGGAAGCTGTGCAACCTCGCATGCAAGCACTGCCACGTGGAGGCAGGGCCGGGCCGCACTGAGGTGATGAGCCTGGATACAATGAAGGACTGCCTTCAGGTGTTCAGGGAAAACGGCTTTTCAGTCATAGACATAACTGGCGGAGCTCCCGAGATGAACCCGAATTTTGAATGGCTAGTGGAGGAGGCTTCAAAAGTTGCATCTAAGGTTATTGTGCGCTCAAACCTTGTAATTCTGAGCGAGGAGGGATACACTCACCTGCCAGAGTTCTTTGCAAGGCACGGCGTGGAGGTGGTATGCTCGCTTCCCTACTACAGCGCCAAGGATGCCAACAGGCAAAGGGGCGAAGGTGTTTTCGAAGCGTCTATAGCAATGCTTCAAAGACTAAATGAGCTCGGATACGGCAAGGACCCTGCTCTTACACTCAACCTTGTTTACAATCCGGGAGGGGCTTTCCTGCCGCCTCCGCAGGAGTCGCTGGAGAGGGACTACAAGCGCAAGCTCAAGGAGCAGCACGGCATAGTGTTCAACAGCCTTTTTACAATAACAAACAATCCCGTAGGACGATTTGCGCTTTTCCTAAAAGGGAGCGGAAACCTCGAGGGCTATATGCAAAGACTCTCGGGCAGCTTCAACCCATCCACTGTTGAGGGCATGATGTGCAGAAGCCAGCTTTCAATAGGCTGGGACGGAAAGCTCTACGACTGCGATTTCAACCAGACTCTGGGCTGGACTGTAGAGGGAGAAGACCACATAAGCATGCTAAAGGGAAAGCAGATTGAAAAAAGAAACATAAAGCTTGGAAACCACTGCTACGCATGCACTGCAGGAGCGGGCTCGAGCTGCGGAGGAGCAACAGCCTAAGCTGCAGGAGAGGACTTTGATGCTGCCGCCTATAGGCTGCATGCAGCTGCTGCAAGTCCATTTCTGTTATGTAAAAAATCAATTTGGCAATAGGCCAAGCAGGCAGATTAAATGCCGCATTAGCATATTTATATGCTAGTGCGGCATTTTTTATTTACAGTAATTACAGAATATGCCAACATATAAAGTGAGTGAGCACTCACTTTATATGAACGCTGTCGCTGGGATTCATATTCTAAAAGAACAGGCAGGGGATAATATGGACAATAACAGCTGCATAGTTTTAAAGCAAGTAAACAAGAGCTTTGGCGAGAAAAATATATTGAAAGGAGTGGATCTCCAGATACCTCAGGGACACATATACGGTCTCCTTGGGCCATCGGGCTGCGGAAAAAGCACAATGGTGAAAATCATGGCGGGAATTCTTAGCTGTACAGCGGGAGAAGTAATTGTATTGGGTGAGAGCGTTCCAAAACTGAGTCTCATGAATAAGATTGGATATATGGCTCAGGGAGATGCACTTTACAGCACTTTGTCTGCGGCGGAAAATTTGCATTTCTTCGGGTCGTTGTACGGAATGAACAGCGCCCAGATAAGAAAAAAATCCATAGAGGTTATGGAACTGGTGAACCTTGGAAATGAAATGCATACTCCCGTAGGAGCCTACTCTGGCGGGATGAAGCGTCGTCTTTCACTCGCAATTTCCATACTTCACAGTCCCCCATTGCTGATACTGGATGAGCCGACTGTGGGAATTGATCCTGTTTTGCGAAAGAGTATATGGATTGAGCTAAACAAGATGGCTGACCAAGGGGTCTCCATAGTTGTCACTACCCATGTCATGGACGAGGTCGACAGGTGTCACAACATAGCCATGCTTAGAAATGGCCGAATAATTGCAGAGGGCACCCCGAAAGCATTGCAGGAAAATGTGGGAGCCAAAAGCATAGAGGATGCCTTCATATATTACGGAGGTGGGCAGAATGAGAGTTAAGGCGTTGATGTTCAGAATACTCCATCAGCTGCGCCGCGATAAACGCACCCTGGCTTTGATGCTTCTGGCGCCTTTGCTTGTGCTTACGCTTACGTATTTTGTTTTTGGGGACTATATAAGCATTTCAAATGTCGCATTGATAAATGCACCGACAGAGTATGTGGAGAAGCTGGACGACTACAATATAAAGCCCATACGCTGCAGTGCGGGAGAGGCACAGGCCGCACTTGAAAGGGGCGATATTATCGCTTCTGTAAATATAGTCAGCGAAAAAGCCTATATTCAAATTGACGGCAGCAATTCAACAAAGGCCGGCTATGTGCTTGCAGCAATTGAAGCCGCAAGGAATTCAGGAATAAGCCCAAGGCCTGATTTGAAATCAGAAGTGAATTATGTATATGGATACGAAGATCTTTCGTCGTTTGACAACTTTGGATCCATGCTGATTGGTTTCATAATATTTTTCTTTGTATTCCTCGTTGCGGGAATTTCATTCCTGCAGGAGAGAACCACGGGGACGCTTGAAAAGCTGCTTTCAACACCTATAAAGCGCTGGGAGATAGTTATTGGATACGTGCTTGGTTTTGGATTCTTTACGATGATTCAGGCTACGCTTATATCTTTCTACTGCGTTTACGTACTAAAGGTTATGATGACGGGCTCATTTGGGCTGGTGCTGCTAATAGCGCTTCTCACCGCAATAAGTGCTCTGACACTGGGGATATTGCTTTCAACAGCCGCCAACAACGAGTTGCAGATGATTCAATTCATTCCGGTCGTAATAACACCGCAGGTGTTTTTTTCAGGCATGTTTGATTTGCCACCGTGGATGGACATGTTTGGACGCTTTATGCCGCTGTACTACGTGGGTGATGCGCTCACCGAGGTGATGATAAAGGGAAGCGGAGTGGGAGCAATAGCTGCAGATATAGCAGTTATGCTGTGCTGCTCTTTGTTTTTTATGATTCTAAACACGATGCTTTTGAAGAAATACCGCAACATATAGTAATGTGAGAGGAGCGCTTATGATGCAAAAATATATATGGATGGACCAGCTGCTTGGGAGCGAAAAGCAGACAATGACGGAAAAGCAAATCTGCATAATACAAGCAGCTATAGAGCTGTTTTCGGAAAAAGGGTACGCCTCAACCTCGACAAAGGAGATTGCGCAAAAAGCCGACGTGGCTGAAGGAACCATCTTTAAGCATTACAAGACAAAGCAGGAGCTCATGCTTAGCATATGCAAAATGATGGTGCACAATATGGCGTTTTCGCTGCTGAGCACAGGCCTGGACGAGCTGTTTGAGCAGCCCTACGAAACCCTGGAGGATTTTATGAAGGCCTTCATGGCGAACAGGCTGGGCCTGGTACAGCATGCGATACCTATGTTCAAGCTGCTTATTCAGGAGATGCCGTTTCAACCGGAAATAAGGGAGCTTTTTAATGGCAACATTGAAAACCTTCCCTTGATGAACGGACTCGAGCGCCTTCGAAAGCAAGGGCTCATTGTAGATGTCCCGACCCGTGAGCTTTCAAAGCTTTTGCTATCAAGTTTTTTTGGATTCACATCAACACGGTTCATACTTTTACCGGAATACTTTGCTGGGGATATGGAAGAGGACTTGAAGCAATTCATCGGCTTCATGGTCCGCGGGCTTTCACCCCAGCATAAAAACAAGTAAGGAGGCTGCGAAGATTATGAGGAAGGTATTGAAACTTACCGCTGTTTTTCTTGTCATACTATCGCTTTCAGGATGTTCTGCCGCAGAATCTGAAATGATAATAAAAGGCGAAGTGGAGGCTCCTGTGCTTTCGGTACATAGCGAGGTGCAGGGCAAAATTGTCAAACTGCCTATAGAACTTGGCCAGCAGGTCAACTCGGGTGATGTCATCGCTGTTATTGATAACACTGATTTGCTAAATGAGATTGAGCAGCTTGAGGACACCCGTGCGAAGAAACAGCTGACTCTGGCTGAATTATGTGCGGCCGCTGACCCGGAACAAATAAAGCAGTGCGAGAACAATATTGTTATATCGCAGCAGGCCGTAAGCAATGCAAATACGACGCAGGTTCAAGCACGAGACAATTACGAGAGAAACGCGGCTTTATACCGCGAAGGAGCCATCTCTCAGGCGGCTCTGGATGATGCTGCGTATAAGCTTGATACGGCAACAAACGCTGTCAATACTGCCAAGGCCCAGCTGGACAACGCAGCTCAGCAGCTGAGCCTTACTATGTCAGGAGCAAGCAAAGAGAAGATAGATTATGCGAAAGCCGATATAGCGCAGACTGAAAACCTCATAAAACAGGCAAGAGAAAAGCTGGATAAGTACACTGTAAAAGCGGTCAAGGGCGGAACGATAGTGAGCAAGAATTATCTGCTGGGCGACATGGTTGCCTCGGGCTACAATCTGGCGGATATCTCAGTTACGAACGAAGAATATATTGTGGCTTATTTGCCAAAAGACAAGCTTTCGCAGGTAAGCTACGGTCAGGAAATAACGGTAAAGGCCGACAGAAAACAATACAATGGAAATGTATGTTTCGTTGATGTAAATGCTGAATATACGCCCAAGGACATGCAGACTAAGGCAAACAAAGACAAGGAAAATGTAAAAATAAAGGTGAGTCTTGGCGGCGATACCGGGCTAAAGCCAGGGCAAAGAGCAGAGCTGGCTTTAAGTAAATGATAAAAGCTGCGCATTCCGAGTTATTCTCAGGATGCGCAGCTTTATTATATTTTTACGATATTTTTATCTGGTGGTATACCTTCTTGCCCTTCTTGACCATAAGCGCGCCATCCTTGAACGAGTCCGTAGTAACCATGAAGCCTATGTCCGAGACCTTCTCTCCCTCGAGCTGTATTCCGCCCTGAGTCACAAGGCGTCTTGCCTCGCTCTTTGACTCGGCAAGTCCTGAAGTCACAAGCAGTGTCATTATGTCCATTCCTGACTCGAAGTCAGCAGCTGGCAGCTCTGTAGTAGGCACTGAGCCTTCAAGCGAGCCTGCTCCGAAAAGCGCCTTGGCAGCAGCCTGGGCCTTGTTTGCCTCCTCCTCGCCGTGGACTATCTTGGTAACCTCGTATGCCAGTATCTCCTTGGCCTTGTTGATCTCAGCACCTTCTAGAGCGCAGAGCCTTCTCACTTCGTCCATAGGGATGAAAGTAAGGAGAGACAGGCACATTTCCACGTCAGCATCATCGACGTTTCTCCAGTACTGGTAGAAATCGTATGGCGAAGTCTTTTCAGGGTCAAGCCAAACGGCTCCGGCCTCTGTCTTGCCCATTTTGGCGCCTGTGCTTGTAGTGAGCAGTCTGAAGGTCATTCCAAAGGCCGGCTTTGAGTCAACTCTTCTTATCAGGTCGGCGCCTGCTATTATGTTAGACCACTGGTCGTCGCCGCCCAGCTGAAGGCTGCAGCCGTATTCCCTGTTCAGCACAAGGAAGTCATAGCTTTGCATTATCATGTAGTTGAACTCAAGGAATGAAAGACCTTTCTCCATCCTTGACTTGAAGCATTCGGCTGTCAGCATCCTGTTTACAGAGAAATGCCTTCCGATTTCCCTCAGGAATTCAATGTAGTTCAAGTTCAAGAGCCAGTCTGCATTGTTGACCATTATGGCCTTGCCTTCTGAGAAGTCTATGAATCTTGAAAGCTGCTTCTTGAAGCACTCTGCATTGTGCGCTATGGTCTCCTGCGTCATGAGCTTTCTCATCTCAGTCTTGCCTGTAGGGTCGCCTACCATGGCTGTTCCGCCGCCAAGCAGAACTATAGGTCTGTGGCCCGCCTTTTGCATGTGCATCATCACCATGGCCTGAACGAAGTGTCCTACGTGAAGGCTGTCTGCAGTAGGGTCAAAGCCTATATAGAAAGTGACCTTTTCTTTTCCAAGAAGCTCCCTTATATCATCCTCGTAAGTAGCTTGCTTTATGAAGCCGCGGTCCTGCAGCATGTCGAATACATTTTCCATTGCCTTACCTCCAATTTTATCTGAATTTATTTATTTTTGTATAAAAAAAAGGCCTCTCGATCCTGTTTAAGGACGAGAAAACCCGTGGTACCACCTTAGTTTGCGCATGCGCGCCTCATAACCGCTGTAACGGGCGGATAGCCGTCAGTTTTGCTGAACGCTCCAGAACGTAATTCGCTGTAATGCCGCATTCAGACCTTTCACCAGCCGGTCTGCTCTCTAGATTGCAAATGCATTATGCTACTTTTTCCTTCGATGCGCTGTTTTCAATTTTCAATAACATGATAACATACAAGCGGATGAAAGTTCAAGAGTATATTTACAGTATACGCCTGGCGTTGTTTTTAAGGTTCTGTGTGGAATTAGGCATGTAATGGGTAATAAATAATCAAAAGCAGAGGGCGGATTGACATGAAAAAAAACATACCAAACATAATAACCTTTTCAAGAATACCACTGGCGGCAATATTTGTTATGCTTTTCATGGACGGCAGGGAGCTCCAGGCACTGCTCGTGCTTGCCATAGCAGGAGCTACAGACCTTCTTGACGGCTTTGTGGCAAGAAGCTTCAATCTCGTAAGCGACATGGGCAAGCTGCTTGATCCCCTGGCTGATAAGCTGCTGGCTGTCAGCGTGCTTGCTGCTCTTACGCTGAAGGGCTATGTCCCCTTGTGGGCAGCGGCGGCGCTGGCTGTGAAGGAGCTGCTCATGGTAATATTCTCATCCAGGCTGTACGCAAAGAACGTGGTGGTACAGGCCAACATGTGGGGAAAGCTGGCTACGTTTCTAATATACGTTGCGGTGTTCTCGCTCTTTATCAGCAAAGGAATGGGTACTGTTATACTCTACATTGCCTTGGGCGCATCATTTGCAGCATTTGTGCAGTATATCGCCAGGTATGCGAGACATTTTGCGAATAGAACTGGAAAACCTTAGAATTACACAACCGGAGGGGTAATATGCACATAATATCTGTTCTCATAGTAATCTGCTCGCTGATCATGTATCACATATCCCAAAAGAACATTCCCTCAGGGGCCAATCCGTTCTTCATTCTCATGGCCATATATGCTATAGCGCTTGCGCTCTCGTCAGTGCTCTTTTTTTCAACGCCCAGAAGCGAGGGGATAGCAGGTGCCGCATCGCATACCAACTGGGCTGTAGTGCTTTTGGGACTCTCCATTGTGGGCCTTGAAATCGGCTACCTTCTGGCGTACAGATACGGCTGGAATGTCAGCACGGCGGCGCTACTTTCCAACACCTGCGCAACTATGCTGCTCGTACCGATAGGGCTTCTCTTTTTCAAGGAGACGCATTCGCTTGTCAACTATGCGGGCATAGCTATCTGCATAGTAGGAATAATAATGATGAATCTGGATTAAAAAATACTGCGATCATAGAGGTGATATTATGAATACGAAGGTGGACATAAATGATGAGGGCTACAAGAAGGCAATTTTTGCAGGAGGCTGCTTCTGGTGCATGGAGGGGCCTTTTCAAAGGCTTGAAGGAGTAGCCGACGTGCTTGCAGGCTATACTGGAGGCAAAATTAAGAATCCCACATACGAGCAGGTTAGCTCGGGAGTTACGGGACACCTAGAGGCAGTGCTGGTTGTGTACGATCCGACGAAGATTGGCTATAGTGAGCTTTTGGAGGTCTACTGGAGGCAGATAGACCCAACAGATGCAGGCGGCCAGTTTGCCGACAGAGGCAGCCAGTACAAGACGGCCATATTCTACTTCGACGAGGAGCAAAAATCTATAGCCGAGCTGTCAAAGCGCAAGCTCGAGGAGTCGGGCAAATTCGACCGGCCTATTGCAACTGCAATACTTCCTGCGCAGGAGTTCTATCCGGCTGAGGAGTATCATCAGGATTTCTATCTGAAGAGTCCTCTTCGGTACAAGGACTATAAGATAGGCTCGGGCAGGGAGGGCTTCATCAAAAGGACCTGGGAGTCAGAAGGCGGCAAGGAGGAAAGCAAAGCAGGCTTGGGAGAGGATGACAAATACAGCAGCCTCGACAAGGAAAAGCGGCTGGCGGAGCTCACAGGGCTGCAGTACAGGGTGACCCAGATGGACAAGACTGAGCCGGCATTCGACAACGAGTACTGGGAAAACAAAAGGGAAGGCATATACGTCGACATAGTATCAGGCGAGCCGCTTTTTTGCTCGCTTGACAAGTACGACTCGGGAAGCGGATGGCCCAGCTTTACAAAGCCCCTGGAGCCGGGAAACATAGTCGAGCGGGAAGACAGAAAGCTGCTCATGAGGCGTATAGAGGTCAGAAGCAGGCATGCAGACTCGCATCTTGGTCATGTATTTGGAGACGGGCCGGGGCCTGGAGGTCTCAGATACTGCATAAATTCCGCATCGTTAAGATTCATTCCCAAGGAGGAGCTTGAGAAGGAGGGCTATGGCGAGTACGTCAAGCTGTTTGAAAAGTAGGAATCAATATGCCTATGAGAGTAAAGTGGACTGAAAGCTGTGAATTTTCTGAATATTGATGAGTATGAAGATACAAAAATGGGCATTTATATATTATAGTAAAAATAGTGCCCTTTTTATTTTTATTAAAGAAAGGCCTGTTTTCATGTTTGAAAAAAAGGAGGCTGCTTTATGAGAGTAAGCATAAAACAAGTAGACGCATTTACAAGCTACCCTTTTGGGGGTAACCCTGCAGGAGTCATATTAGATGCTGAAGGGATAAGCAGGGAAAACAAGCAAAGAATAGCAAGGGAGATAGGCGTTTCTGAAACTGCCTTTGTCCACAAGTCGGACAGGGCTGACTACAGAGTGGAGTTCTTTTCGCCTCAAAGCGAGGTTGAAATATATGGCCATACCATAATCTCGACATTCCATGCGCTGCATGAGGCGGGAATGCTGGCTGATGGCAGGGAAATATTCCAGATGGAGACCAAAAGGGGCATAATACCTGTCAAGAGAGTCATGGAAAAGGGAGAGCCTGTTTTTTTCATAAGCCAGCCGCTGCCGATGTACTCTTATGTCAATTCTTTTTCAACCGAGATTGCTGACGCGCTGGGTCTTGAAAGCAGCGATCTCATAGATACAATACCTTCTAAGGTTTCGACAGGGCTTTGGTGGTGCATAGTTGGAGTAAAGAAGCTTGCCAAGCTGAGGGAAATGAAGCCCGATATGAGCAACATCGAAAGGCTTAGCAGGCAGGATGATGTGGTGGGAATAACGGCATTTTCCTTTGACACTTTTGCAAGGGGATACGACTATCATGTAAGGTCTTTTGCACCGAGGATAGGCCTTGACGAGGATCCTGCGTGCGCAACGGGAAACGGCTCGCTGCTCTCATACCTGATGAAGCACAAGATGATAAAGCTCAAGCCCGAAATAAGAATGCTTGGAGAGCAGGGCAACGAGCTCAAGAGGCCAGGATGCGTGCATTCAATAATCACGACCAGCGATCAGGGAAGCATGACTTCCATTGAAATAGGAGGCTCAGCAGTAACAATGCTGGAGGGTTCTATTATGTTCTAGCAATATCCATACAATATGTGCTTAACTTGGGCCATGACATTTTCAATATATCCGAAGAGCATGAAAGCCGGCATAATATATGCGAGCTTGAATGCTCTTCGGATTTTTTTATTTCATAACACTAGAAAATCAGAAGAAAAACTAGTTTTTGAAGCTGTGTACGGGAGCCGGGATTCTTCCACCCCGATTTATGAATTCTGCGCTGGAAAATTCGCTCACCTTGAGTATTGGAGCTGAACCGAGAAGACCTCCAAACTCTGCTGAATCCCCCATACCTTTGCCGTAAACAGGTATGATTCTAGCGGCAGTTGTTTTGTTGTTTATAACGCCTATAGCGGCTTCATCTGCAATCATTGCAGAGATGGTTTCGGCAGGAGTGTCGCCCGGAATCGCTATCATGTCAAGGCCGACAGAGCAAACGCAGGTCATGGCCTCCAGCTTTTCTATGTTGATAGAGCCCTTGTTGAGAGCGCTTATCATGCCTTCGTCTTCACTCACAGGGATGAAAGCTCCGCTGAGGCCTCCGACATGTGACGAAGCCATTATGCCGCCCTTTTTGACTGCATCGTTTAGAAGTGCAAGTGCGGCAGTTGTGCCGTGAGCGCCGCAGCTTTCTATGCCTATTTCCTCCAGTATTCTCGCCACGCTGTCGCCAATTGCAGGAGTCGGCGCAAGCGAGAGATCGACTATTCCAAAAGGAACGCCAAGCCTCCTTGAGGCCTCTGAGGCGATAAGCTGACCTGCGCGCGTTATTTTAAATGCCGTCTTTTTTATTGTCTCGGCGACAACGTCGAAGCTCTCATTCCTGACATTTTCAAGAGCGCATTTGACGACTCCGGGGCCGCTGACACCGACGTTAATTACGCACTCAGCTTCGCCTACGCCGTGGAAGGCACCGGCCATGAAAGGATTGTCGTCAACTGCGTTTGCAAATACTACAAGTTTGGCGCAGCCTATGCTGTCGGCATCCCTGGTAAGGTAAGCAGTCCTTTTTATGATTTCACCCATTTTCTTCACAACGTCCATGTTTATGCCGCTCTTTGTGCAGCCGACGTTTACTGATGAGCACACGATATCAGTGTTCAAGAGGGCGTCTGGAATCGACTCTATTAGAGCTATGTCACTTCTGGAACAGCCTTTTTGAACGAGCGAGGAGAAGCCTCCGATGAAATCAACGCCGACTTCCTTTGCAGCCCTGTCGAGAATGCGCGCCAGCTCAACATAGTCATCTGGATTTTGAGAATGCAGAACAAGAGAGGCTGGAGTAACCGAAATCCGCTTGTTGACGATAGGCACACCGTACTCAGATTCAATGCTGCGGCAGGTTGAAACAAGGCGCGAAGCATTTGCAGTTATCTTGTCATAAACCCGCGTAAGGCAGCCCTTGACATCGGAGCCTGCGCAGTCAAGCAGAGACATGCCCATAGTCACTGTCCTTATGTCGAATTTTTCGCGTTCGATCATATTTATGGTTTCAAGTACATTTTTAAACTCTATCATATTAGCACCTCGCGTATTTTGGGATTGATTAAAGAATCAAAGACAAGCTGATGTATTGCATATAACTGATGGGGAAGCAGAAGCTATATTTTGTGCATGGCAGTGAATATATCCTCATGCTGCACTCTTACTGTTACGCCAATCTCGGAACCCTTCTCGTCCAACTGTTTTTTGAGTTCGTCGAATGACACTGTCATATTATCCAAGTTCACAAGCATCACCATTGAAAAATAGTCCTGAAGTATTGTCTGGCTTATGTCCTCAATATTCACATTGTTTTTGGCAAGCACCCCTGTGATGCCGTAAATAATTCCCACGCTATCCTTACCTACAACTGTAACAAATGCCTTCATTGAAAATTCCTCCCTTATTATGTCTGAATGGTAAACAAAAAGAGACCGATTTTATCGGTCTCTGGAGAACTGGGAAAAAGGGCAACAAAAAATATGGCATTTGCTGCACGCTTCATAAATCCCCTGTCCCTTGTACCTGAGAGTTTCACCATATGTAATATGGCTTTCCCCTTCGGCGCTCAAATGAGTCTCTCCAGAGGCCCGTCCAGAGACAGTCTAGCATGGCTATTCTGCCGCCTTCGTCCGGATGTTGCGATTTGATTTTAATATTAAAAGATATTATCACAGATAATGACGCATAGCAATGATTTTTTGAAATGCAAAAAAATTGCAATGTTAGCTGTATAAGATGGATGAAAGGAAGGCTTAACGGCATGATTTTTTAAAATTGGTTCATTATGACCTCCTAATGGGGTATAAAAATGTCAGACGGACTGAATTTCATAAAATACGGAGGATAATATGCAAAGGGGTGATTTAATGAGCAGAAAGGTTCTAATGACGGGAAATCAGGCTATAGCAAGGGGGTTCTATGAAGCAGGCGGACTTGTTGCTGCGAGCTATCCGGGATCGCCAACTGTTGAAATACTCGAGACTATAAAGCATGAATACAAGCAGATTTACTCCGAATTTTCTGTGAACGAAAAAGTGGCTCTGGAGGTTGCAATGGGGGCTTCATTTGCAGGCGCCAGGGCCCTCGCGAGCATGAAGCATGTAGGTGTGAACATAGCGTCCGACCCTCTGATGACATTCACTCAGACAAGGACGGCTGGAGGCTTTGTGCTGGTCAGCGGAGATGATCCGGGCATGGCCAGCTCTCAAAACGAGCAGGACAACAGGCTTATAGGAAAGTTTGCAAACATGGCCGTGCTTGACCCCTCTGACAGCCAGGAGGCCAAGGACTTCACAAAGCTTGCACTCGAGCTGAGCGAAGCCCACGGCATGCCGGTGATGCTCAGGATAACAAGCAGGCTTTGCCACAGCAGGAGCGCAGTCGAGCTTTCGGAAAGAGTTGAAAAGCCGGCGGCAGGCTTCTTGCCTGATAAATCGAATTTCAACATGATTCCTCCGAACACCTTCAAAAAGCAGCATGAGATGAGGGAGCGAATTGAAAAGCTTTCAAAGGCTGCCATGGAGCTTGGAATCAACTTTCTGGAGGAGGGAAGCGGCAAAGAGGCTCTTATTATAACCTCCGGACTTGTATACAACAACCTGATGGAACTAGGACTAGACATCCCTGTGCTTAAGCTAGGCCTTGTATATCCTCTGCCTGTCGAGACGATAAGGCAGCTTTCAAAGGACTACAAGAGGCTTATAGTAATAGAGGAGATGATGCCTTTTATTGAAAATGAGCTCAAAATAAACGGAATAGCCTGCGAAGGCAAGGAGCATTTTTCATTTACGGGCGAGCTGGGCACAGAAGACATAGAGGCCGGGCTCCGCCATGCGGGCCTGGTTCAGGAAGAAAAGTATTCAGGAAAATCAATCGAGGACAAGTCTGTAGCGCCGAGGCTGCCGCTGTTTTGCGCAGGATGTCCTCACAGGCCTGTGTTCGACATACTGAAAAAGTCGGGAAGGAAGGTAATCGGCGACATCGGCTGCTATTCACTGGCGGGCATATTTCCAATAGAGGTGCTCGACACGACAATAAGCATGGGCTCCTCCCTTGGAAGCATAAAAGGGATGGCGAAGGCCTTGAAGCTGAGCGGCAAAAGCGAGCCGCTTGTAGCTGTCATAGGCGACAGCACATTTTTCCACTCGGGTATGACAGGCATGGTCAACCTGCTCCACCAGATGGACCCAGAGTACAACATGACTATAATAATCCTCAACAACGGCACGACAGCCATGACGGGCGGCCAGCATACGGCGAGCTCCGGAAGCTACGCGGGCGAGGATGATATGCATGTAGACATTGAGGGGCTGCTGCGAACCATGGGCTTTGAAAACGTAAGAGCTGTAGACCAGTTCAAATACAAGGATGCAAAGGCTGCAATAGACGACGAGATAAAAAGACCGGGTCTGTCTATCGTAATAACAACAAGGCCGTGCGCGCTCAGATTCAAGATCAAAGAGCCCCATTTCAAGGTGGATCCGAACATATGCATAGCCTGTAGAAGCTGCATAAGGACAAACTGCCCTCCGCTTAGGATGAAAAAGTACGAGGGCATAGAAAAGCTCAAGTCTTCCATAAATCCCGACATGTGCGTGGGCTGCTCGGTATGCGCCCAGGTCTGTCCGGTAAGCGCCATAAAAAGAACTTCAGAGGGGGTGGAGTGATGAAGGGTTGGAACATTATGCTCGCAGGCGTCGGAGGACAGGGGCTCGTCCTGACGACCAGCATCATATGCAGTGCGGCGTTTGCCGCAGGCTATGACGTAAAGAGCAACGACGTAATAGGGCTTTCACAGCGGGGAGGGAAGGTCTGGGGCAGCGTCAAAATTGCAGAGAAGGTGTATTCGCCAAACATACCTGCCGGAGAGGCCGATGTGCTAGTGGCACTGGAGCCGCTCGAGGCTGACAGGTGGAAGGGCTGCCTCAGGAAGGACGGCATGATAATCGTCAATACCGGCGAGATACCTCCCGCACACGTAACTTCTGAAAAAAGCGAGTATCCGCCTGACATAATAAAGAGGCTCTCTGAAAGCTTCAAGGTGCATGCTATAGATGCTGCGGCAGAGGGCAAAAAGCTCGGCTCTGCAAAGGTTGCCAATACATTTCTCATAGGTATTCTGGCGAGATATCTGGAATTGCCAAGTGAGGCATGGCAAGAGGCAATAAGTGTGAACGTGCCTGCTGGCTTCTTGGATATGAATATCAAGGCATTCGATATAGGGTATAAGCTGCTGAGTCAGGAGTGATTCGAGCGCATGGAGAAGACGACATTTAGGGGAGGAAATTGTGATTATGGGGGATGAAGCTAACAGATGCATCGATAACTGCGCAAAGCTTGTAGAAAGGGACAGGCAGGTTATGGCCCCTTTTTCAAGGATACACTACTATCCCTTTGCCGTGAAAAAAGGCAGGGGAGCGATAGTAGAGGACATAGACGGCAATGAGTATATAGACTTTTTCTCTAGCGCCGCCGTACTTAACACAGGACACTCGCATCCGGTTGTAGTCGATGCGATTAAAAAACAGAGCGAGGATTTCGTACACTACACTACGGCTTATATGTACAACGATGCGCAGGTTGAACTGGCGGAAAGGCTTGTACAGATAACACCCGGCAGCTTTAAAAAGCGAGTGGCTTTCGGACTTACAGGTTCGGATGCCAATGACGGGGCAATAAAGCTTGCAAGGGCCTACACCGGCAGAAAGACTATAATTTCTTTCTTGAAAGCATACCACGGCTCAACATATGGTTCAATGTCAGTCAGCGCCATAAGCCTCAACATGAGAAGAAAGATTGGACCCATGCTGGGCGATGTACATCATCTGCCGTATCCGGACTGCTACAGATGTCCACTCGGACACGAGAGGGAAGTCTGCAGCATGGAATGCATAAAGCTGCTCGAGGATGCCTTCGAAACCCATCTGCCTCCGGACGATGTGGCGGCTGTAATTATGGAACCTATAGCTGGTGATGCTGGTATTATAATGCCGCCAATGGAGTATGTAAAAAGGCTGCACGAGCTGTGTCAAAAGCACGGCATACTCTTTGTGAGCGAAGAGGTGCAGCAGGGCTTTGGTAGGTCGGGAAAATGGTTCGGGATAGAGCACTTTGGCATTGAGCCCGACATAATCGTAATGGGAAAGGCGATAGCCTCAGGTCTGCCGCTGAGCGCCTTGGTGGCAAGAAGCGAGATCATGGAGTCGCTAGCGCCGCCTGCGCACATATTTACAATGGGAGGCAATCCCGTTTGCTGCAGCGCTGGAGCTGCCACGGTAGATGTGATAAGGGCCGAGTCGCTTGTTGAAAAATCCAGAGAGCTGGGCAAGCATGCCATGATGAAGTTTCAGGAGCTATCCGACAAATACGAAATCATAGGGGATGTGCGAGGAGCAGGGCTTTCGATTGCGGTGGACCTTGTAACAGACAGGGTGAGTCGTGAAAGAAACAGAGAGGCTGCAACCAAGATATCCTACAGATGCTGGCAGAAGGGACTCATACTGACCTTCTTTGCCGGCAATGTCCTCAGAGTCCAGCCACCGCTTGTAATAACAATTGAGGAGCTGGAGCGAGGGATTGATATACTTGAAAAGGTGATAGAGGAATACCTGGACGGGAGGATATCCGACTCCGTGCTTGACGAGTCGAAGGGGTGGTAACAGAAAGTGAAAAACTAAGAAGCTGGTATGAACGCTGCCCGCTTCTTAGTTTTTTTTCATGTTAAGTTTCAGATAGTTCAATATATCGACTTATTTGAGACTCCAGTTCTGCAATACTTATGAATCTGGCCTCTCTTACAAATTCCCTGCCGCCGATATATAAAAGTACTGTTGGAGCTGTGAAAACCGAAAAATATGCAGCCGCCTCCTTTGAATTGTTTATGACTATATTGGCCGACGCCACAGTTTCATAATTTTCAAGCATAAGTTCTACTTTGGGAAGTGTGTCGCGGCAGACGGAGCAGAGTTCGTCAGAAAAATACAATATGCAAAAATCGTTGGACGCAATGAAGTTTTTGACCTGCTCTAAGCTGTCAAGTTGTTTCATGGGACCCCCCTATAAGAAAATTATATTATATAGTATCATGATAATATAATAGAGTGCAGGAGTGCAACAGAAGCTTTTAATCTGGCACAACGATGCGCGAATGGAGGGTTTTATGAACAACTACAGGCTATGCGTGCTTGACATGGACGGGACAATGCTTGCGAGCGATCACAGCATACCAAGCAGAAATATAGAGGCCATAATGAGGCTGCGGGACAAGAATATAAGTGTGGCAGTGGCGACAGGAAGAATGGACATAATGATTAAAAGCTACATCAAGCAGATGAAGCTGGATATGCCGGTAATATCCTGCAACGGCGGAATGATTAGAAGGCTGGGAGAGCTTAATCCCATAGCTGAATTCACTATAGACAGCGAGCGCGTCCTCGGATTCATTGATGCCTGCAAAATGGAGGGCGTCTCCTTTTCTCTATACGGCCGCCACAGCATGTTTACTGAAAAATTGGACGGCAGGGCGCTTTTTTTCCATGAATACAACAAAACGCTTCCCGAAGACGAAAAGATTGACCTGCAGGTAGTTCCAAGCTGCAGGGCTCTCGTTGAGAATGGAATGCCCATAATAAAAGGGCTTTCATATACCGATGATTACGGTGCCATTGAGGCAGTAAAGAGGGAAGTCGAAAGGATGGGGGGCGCTGCAATGGTCCAGTCTGCAGGAGGCCTCTACGACTTTATGAGAGACGATGTAAGCAAGGGAACGGCGGTTGAGAAGCTGGCGCAGATAATGGGGATAGACAGAGAGCAGATTGTGGCGTTCGGGGACAACCACAACGATATAAGCATGCTTGAGGTGGCTGGCCTTTCTGTGGCAATGGGAAATGCCGAGGAGGATGTGAAGAGGCATGCAGATTTTGTGACGCTCACTAATGACGAGGCTGGCGTGGCGTATGCCATTGATAAGTTGGTGTTGTAGATAACGCAAGCCATATACGGGCTTGAGGTATATAAAGCCTGCGAATAGGTTGATGTTGCATGATAGAATATTATTATATTGATTACCAAGTGATATTTAATATGATAATATCTACATTGACGGACTTATCTTAGAATTTTTATTCCAAATTCAATATCTACTATGTAGGAGGCATTTATCATGAACAAAAAGCAAAAAAGTATCTTGATCAAGGTACTGGTACCGGTAATCTTGATTGCACTCTATTTCGCAGTTCCTCAGGTCAGGGAGACGATAAACCAGTGGACAATGGTTTTCAAAAAGCTCAGCGTTGACGATGTAAGGAATTACATACTCTCGTTTGGAGCCTTGGCGCCTGTGACATCATTCTTTTTAATGGTATTCCAGTCGGTTGCGGCACCTTTGCCTGCGTTCCTTATAACATTTGCGAATGCGGCCATATTCGGCTGGGTGTGGGGAGCAGTGCTTTCATGGAGCTCGGCAATGGCGGGAGCAGTACTATGCTTTTACATCGCCAAGATTTACGGCAGGGGAACTGTTGAAAAGCTTACAAGCAAGTTTGCGCTCGACAGTGTTGACCTTTTCTTTGAAAAATACGGAAGCCAGGCGATACTAATAGCCAGATTGCTTCCCTTCATGTCATTTGACATAGTCAGCTATGCTGCGGGACTCACATCTATGTCATTCTGGTCGTTCTTTTGGGCTACGGGCCTTGGACAGCTTCCGGCGACAATAATATATTCGTATATAGGCGGCATGCTTACGGGCAGTGCAAGAATGGTGGTTGCGGGTCTGCTAACACTGTTCGCGCTTACAGCCGTTATATTCCTTGTGAAGAAGATGTGGAACGACAAGGAAAAAAAAAGCAATAAAAAGGCCGCATAATTAGGAAAATATACTTTACAAGTGATTTTTGTTATGTTAGAATCTCATAAAGTCATATATTTTTCTGCAGTGAAGAAGAGGAGTAGTCGATGCGAGCCTCAAAGAGAGCCGGGGAAGGTGTGAATCCGGCAGGCAGTTTTGATGAAGGGAGCTTTGGAGCAGATACCTTTAAAGTGGGTGCAGCAATTGCATCAATTAGGGTGGAACCGCGAGAGCATAGCCTTTCGTCCCTTTCCAGGGATGAAGGGCTTTTTTTATTATTTTTTAAGGAGGTATTTATATGTCGAAGGAATTTACTATGGTTGATATTGTAGCCTTGGCAAAATCAAGAGGATTTGTATACCCAGGGTCTGAAATATACGGGGGCCTTGCAAATACATGGGATTATGGTCCTCTTGGAGTTGAGCTTAAAAACAACGTAAAAAAAGCCTGGTGGAAGAAATTCGTACAAGAGTCTGAGCACAATGTTGGACTCGACGCGGCAATACTTATGAATCCTGAGGTTTGGGTTGCGTCAGGCCACGTTGGAGGCTTTAGCGATCCACTGCTTGATTGCAAATCATGTAATTCAAGATTTAGAGCAGATAAGCTTATTGAAGACTTCATAAAGGAAACAGGCGGCGAAGAAGTAACTGTAGACGGCTGGGGCCAAGAGAAGATGGAGCAGTTCATTGCCGAAAAAGGGATTAAATGCCCAGAGTGCGGCAAGTCTGACTTCACAAACATAAGGAAATTCAACCTCATGTTCAAGACCTTCCAGGGAGTAACTGAGGATTCACAGGCGCAGATATACCTAAGGCCTGAGACTGCGCAGGGCATATTTGTAAACTTCAAGAACGTGGCAAGAACATCGAGAAAAAAGGTGCCTTTTGGAATAGCCCAGATAGGCAAGTCCTTCAGAAATGAGATAACTCCTGGCAACTTCATATTCAGGACAAGAGAGTTCGAGCAGATGGAGCTTGAGTTCTTCTGCAAGCCTGGCGAAGACATGGAGTGGTTCTTCTACTGGAAGGATTTCTGTAAGAACTGGCTGCTCAACCTGGGAATCAATGAGGAGAATATGAGACTCAGAGACCACGACAAGGAAGAACTTTCGCACTACAGCAACGCCACAACAGACATAGAATACAGGTTCCCGTTTGGCTGGGGTGAGCTGTGGGGAATTGCAGATAGAACAGACTTTGACCTTAGCAGGCACAGTGAGCATTCTGGCACTCTGCTTAACTACCAGGATCCTGTGACTAACGAGAAATATATACCTTACTGCATAGAGCCTTCGCTTGGAGCTGACCGTGTGACTCTTGCTTTCCTTGTGGATGCATACGACGAGGAGGCGCTCGAGGACGGCACTGAAAGAACTGTTCTCAGATTCCACCCTGCGCTAGCACCTCTTAAGGCTGCAGTGCTTCCGCTTACAAAGAAGCTAGAGGAGCCTGCGCTTAAGGTGTACAGGGAGCTTGCGAAGAAATTCATGGTTGACTACGATGCTGGCGGAAGCATAGGAAAAAGATACAGAAGGCAAGACGAGGCTGGAACACCTTTCTGCATAACTGTTGACTTCGACACTCTTGAGGACAACACTGTAACTGTAAGAGACAGGGATACTATGGAGCAGGTAAGGATGCCTATAGCTGACCTTGTGAAGTTCATAGAAGAGAAGATGGAGTTCTAGAGATTCCAAAACAGACATGATTTCAATAAGACCCCTTGACTAAGGCATGCATTACGCAATATGCGGCCGACAGCAAAGGGGTCTTTATCATTTTGGGGTTAATTATTTGTGCTTGAAATATTGAAAGTCTTGTCCGTAAGTGAGAAAATTTCTTTTGCTCCGGAGGTCAGGTATATGTTCCTGTCCATGTCGATGGCAATTGCCTCTACATCCTCAAGTGATTCGGCAAGCTCCATACCCTTTTCAAGTCCGAGCGAAAATACAGAAGTAGAGAGCGCATCAGCGTCTGCCGAGCTCTTGGCTATTATAGTCACGCTCGAAAGGCCGTTGTCCACCGGATAGCCAGTAAAGGGGCTTAGTATGTGGTGGTACAGCTTGCTCTCCGATTCGAAATACCTTTCGTATATTCCCGAGGTTACAACAGTAGAGTCGCTCACAGCTACTGTGCCTATGTAGCTGCCGCGCGAGTCGAATGGATTTTGCACTCCTATTTTCCATGGGGTGCCTGCATCTTTTGAGCCGACAGCCATGACGTTGCCGCCAAGATTGATAATTGCACGGCTCACTCCATGCGCTTTTAGATATTCAGCGATCTCATCCGCTGCATAGCCCTTCGCAACGCCTCCAAGATCGAGGGACATGCCCGGTTTTTGAAGATATACTGATTTCGAAGAATCGTCTGTGCTTATCATGCTGTATCCAACAAGGCCTTTGGCATCTTCAATTTCCTGCTGTGAGGGTACCCTTGCGTTGTCGGTGCCTATTCCCCAAAGCTTGACAAGAGGTCCTATTGTAATGTCGAAGCTGCCGTGGGAGATGGAGCTGTATTTTAGGCCTTTCTTTACGACCTCATACGTTTCATTTGATACAGCAACAGGGGTGATTCCCGAGCTCTCGTTTAACTTGTTTATTTCACTCCCTGCTATGTTGAGGCTCATTTTGTTTTCTATATCTCTTATAATGTCAAATGCGCCGTTCAGAATGGCCTGGTCTGCTGTATTGAAGAGCTTTATATCGATTACAGTGCCCATTAGAAAACCAGTGTTTGATATGGATACTTCGCTTTGTTGTGAAGTTTTATCGAATGGTCTTAAAATCAGAATGGAAGCGATGGCAATTAGTAGCAATACAAGCAGTATAATGTTTTTTTTCATGCTATCTCCTTTGAATATACGACCAACAGCAGTCGCTGAATGGGATAATATAATATACATTATACTATATACGAGGAAAAGAATTCAAAAAAAACCGGATTGGAATGGCCAACCCAGCTTTTTTTTGTTGTAGTTGAAATACATGCAGTATACAGCATGGTTCAAACACGAAATATATATGCTATTTTGCTTTCTTTTTTGAATTGTCTTTAGATGATGGACTCGAATTCAGCGATGACATATAGAAGAACATAAGCACAAGAAGTCCTGTGAATCCTATCAGAATTAAAGCTTTAGCCATTGCAAACCGCCTCCCGAAAATAATTGTGGTTTTAAGATATTAATTTAATATATACCCAAATTCAATGACGTTGAACAAAGTTTAAAAAAAATTATTGAATCATATTATGCTGGATGGGGCTAGTGGTTCAAGTCGCTAGAGCAAGCGTCCATGTTTTGTATAGCTGGTTTGTCAGACTTGTTTTGTTTTTCTCTGCACAACCTTAAGAGCCTCCCTTTTGCTAAGAGGCTTAAGGTCTTCAGACTTCACAAAGGAGACGACCTCGTCGGGGCAGGTCTTGGAGTATTCCCTTAGTGCCCAGCCTATGGCCTTTTGTATGAAAAACTCGCGTGAGTCGGAAAGACTTCGTATATACCTGAAAAGCAGCTCTTTATCGGTCCCGCTCTTGTATTTGAGCTGAAAGAGCAGAGCAGAGCGCTGCAGCCACATATTGCCGCTCTCAATCCAGCTGTCAGGCACTGAAGGGACAAGGGTTGGGAATATCCTCATAAGATCTCCTGCTGTGTTTGCTGAAAGGGCGTCTACTGTGTCCCACCATGACTTGTTTTTTATTAGAGCTTCTATAAGCGTTATGTCGCTTGCGCAAAGCCTGTCGACATTCTTCTGAAGCATTTCTGCGCCTATGTACTGAAGCTCCCGCTCATCCTGCTTCCAAAGCTCGAGTATAAGGTATTCAAGGTCATCCAGCGGCATAGTGCGGCTCTCCTGCATAAATGGTTTGGAAATCCGTCTTCTTTCAGCCGTCTTTATTCCGAAAAACTCGAATTGGTTCTTCATATATTTTTTCATCCAGTGAGAATTTTCTTCGTTGCGTGCGTCTTCGCATGCGGAACGGATTCTTTGCAGCAAATCCTTCAAAGTAGGCACCTCCAATAAAATAAGTCATATTAAGTATTGTTCCTATGGCTGTAGAAATAACTATAGAGATATTATACGCGTGTCCATAGCAGAATAAACAAAACACAGGCATTGTTGGATGGCAAAATTTTATTATAAGCAGTAACAATCTAAAATAATAATATCGTAATTGATATATATATTGGTTCAAATTATTGAATGAACTGCATCAAATGAAAAAAATATCAATCAAGACAAACACATTGACATACTTCTATGTGTTAATTATAATAATACACATAGAACTTTATCGATGTGTATTTAAGTCAATACTATAAGAGTACAGGAGATGATTTTTGTGGAAATTAAAATTCTAGGAACTGGCTGCGACAAGTGTGACAAGCTCGAGGCTAACGCAAAAAAGGCTGTAGAAGAGCTCGGCATAGATGCAACTGTAATAAAAATAGACGACCTTGTTGAAATAATAACTCATGGCGTCATGACGACTCCGGCTATTGTTATAGATGGAGCTGTCAAAGCACCAGGAAAAGTATTGAGCGTTGAAGATATAAAAAAATATATAGCTAAGTAGGTTTAAATATAATTTGACGGAGGATGATTTTCATGGACAAAGCGCCAAAGAAACTGTATTTGCTCACTGGCTTTTTAGGAGCCGGCAAAACTACATTCTTGAAAAATGTAATGGACTATCTTGGAGACAAAAAAATCGGAATCATAATGAATGAGTTCGGTAAGACAGGCGTGGATGGAACTCTTGTCGAAAAGGACGGGATTACACTTACTGAAATAAATAGAGGCTCTATATTCTGCTCATGTCTTAAAATATCATTTGTGCAGGCCATGGTTGAAATGGCGGCGCAGGAGCTTGACTACATTTTCGTTGAAAGTTCAGGTCTTGCAGACCCTTCAAATATAGACGAAATTCTCGATGCGGTAAGAAGACTTGCCGGTGAAGACTCATACGACTACAGGGGAGCTATATGCATAGTTGACGGCAGAAACTTCCTCGAGCAGATCGAGGACCTTGAAACAATAAAGAGACAGGCCCTTTACAGCAACTTAGTGGTTATTAACAAGGTTGACCTTGTGGACAGCAGCACTGTTGCAGCGATAAAGGAAAAAATCATGGAGATTAATCCATATGTGAAGATGGAGGAATCATCTTTCGGAAACGTTAACTACGGATTCCTGGAGGAAGACCTTGTTAAGGAGAAGTGGGTTGAAACTCAGGACACCACAAACACGACTGAGAATAAGCCAAGAACCTTCACGCTCAGATATGACGGAGCGGTAGAAAAGAGCAAGTTCACTAGCTTCTTGGACGCTGTGTCTCCTCACGCTTTCAGGATAAAGGGATTCTCTAAGCTTGACGATGGTTGGAACCAAGTAGACGTTGTCAACAAGAAAATCGACTACAAGGAATTTGACTCTTCGGCGCCTGACTCGAGCGTAGTTTTCATATCAAGAATAGGAGTCGGAATAATAAAGGAAATAGCAGACAACTGGGAGAACATAGTCGGAGTAGAAATGAAACTAAGATAACACAGGAAACAAAATGACATTAGTCAGAACCCTTGAAAAGCGTCGTAAAGCTATCAAGGGTTTTGTATTTTGTCGGCATTGTAACAATTATTCCAAGTGTGATTGTTTCAACTTAAAATGCTCAAAACACATTGACAGTTATCTATGTAATTTAATATAATATACATAGATAACTGTCAATGTGTTGCCCGACAATAAATATACATATAAATCTCAAAAAAATAAAAGGAGTGATCCCTATGTTCTCTAGAATGATTATAGCTTCTGAAATATCATCTGTTGCATTGGAAATACTCAATCGACTTGAAGGCCTGAGAAAGCTTGGAGCAAAAGAGTGCCTCTTGGTGCAATGCATAAATCCGCATGAGGTTGATGCTACAATATCTAATTTCTACACTTCAATACTTGAGCAAAACCTTGCACAGCAAAAAGCGATTTTGGAAAAAGAAGGGTATGCAGTTGAAAGCAGAGTAGTTACAGGCCTTATGAAAAATGAAATCGATAGAATTGCAGCTGAGGAGAATTTTTCGGTGATTGTAGCGGCGGCTCAGGAGCACTCTCTAATGGGCGAGGTGTTCTTTGGAGGTCCGGCGCATGAAGTCATCCATAAAGCATCAAAACCTGTTCTTCTTGTGAGGGTTACAGAAGAAACTAGGGGTTCTGAAGGTTTTGATATAGCGGACAACATATTGTTCCCGACGGATTTTTCGGATAATGCGGCACATGCCTTTGAATATGTAAAAAAGATTGTTGCTGACGGCGCCAAGAAAGTCACTCTGGTTCACGTTCAAGACCGCGCGCAAATCGAACCGCACCTTTCGCACCGCCTTGAAGAATTCAACGCTAAGGACACAGCCAGGCTCCAGGATATGAAAAAGGCACTTGAAGAGGTAGGGAATGCAGAAATAGAAATACAGCTTCTGTACGGTAAGCCATCGGCAGAATTAATCAGGCTGATAAAAGAGCTTGAAATACACCTTGTTGTTATGGGCAGCCAGGGCAGAGGGTTTGCAAAGGAATTGTATCTGGGAAGCGTAAGCCACAACGTGGCAAGACATTCGGGAGCATCAGTGCTGCTGATACCTGCGAAGAGATAAATACAATTATATGAAAAGGTGGTCCTAATGAAAAAAAATTATTCGCAATATGTGGTGTTCTTGAAAGCCATAGCAGATGAGACAAGGCTTGAAATACTTACAATGCTTTCAGGAGGACAGCTGTGTGCCTGCAAGATACTCGAGTATTTCCACATAACACAGCCTACTCTTTCATACCATATGAAGATACTTTGCGCGAGTGGGCTTGTGGAAGGCGTCAAGGATGGCATATGGATGAGGTATTCCCTGAACAAGGAGAACATTGATGCGCTTAAGGATCTTTTTGATGAAATCGGACTAAGCATTGAAAATGCTAGTGAAATAGAAAAAGTTTGATAGGAGATGAGGCAAAATGGGTATTTTCGATTGGATCAACAGCCAGCTGCTTAGAATGGAGTGGCTGTACGAACTTGTCAGGCTGCTTGTTGAGAATGTTTTCGGACTTAGCATGCAGGAGAGGCTTGGTGGCAGCGTACACTTCTTCATATACGATGTTATAAAGATATTCATACTGCTTTCTGTACTTATTTTTGGAATTTCATATATACAAAGCTACTTCCCTCCTGAGCGGACTCGGAAAATACTGGGCAGATTCAACGGGCTTTCGGCAAACATACTCGGAGCCTTGCTGGGAACGGTGACTCCGTTTTGCTCGTGTTCCTCAATACCGCTTTTTATAGGCTTTACAGGAGCGGGGCTTCCTGTAGGAGTAACCTTCTCGTTCCTGATTTCGTCTCCGCTTGTTGATCTGGCCTCGGTTATACTTCTTGCGAGTATATTCAACTGGCAGATAGCTATTGCATATGTAGTTGTGGGTCTCATACTCGCTGTCATAGGCGGATCGATTATAAGCAAGGCCAAGATGGAAAAATACGTTGAGCCGTTTGTCTTCGCCAACAAGATAATGGACATAGAACAGGAGGAGCTTACTACAGCTGATAGGGTGGAGTTTTCAAAGAACCAGGTGCTAGACATAATAAAGAGGGTCTGGATGTATATTCTGATAGGTGTAGGCATAGGAGCAGCAATACACAACTGGATACCTGAGAATATAATTTCAGCAGTCCTCGGACAGGACAAATGGTATTCTGTTATTATTGCAACGCTTGCGGGCGTGCCTATGTATGCTGACATATTTGGAACACTTCCTATAGCAGAGGCTCTTGTGCTAAAGGGAGTAGGGCTCGGAACGGCCCTGTCTTTCATGATGGGAGTTACGGCGCTTTCGCTTCCATCGATGATTATGCTTAAGAAAGTAGTTAAGACAAAACTGCTTGTATTATTCGCAGGGCTTGTAACTGTAGGTATTATAATAATCGGATATTCTTTCAATATTTTTGGGTATATGTTAATATAGCAAACTAAAGATAATGGAGGGATTGTTATGATAATAAAAGTTCTAGGGCCAGGATGCAAGAAATGTAAAATGCTTTTGGAGCATGTAAATGAAGCTATCGAAAATACAGGCGTAGAGGCAGAGGTAGTTAAAGTCGAGGACATGGCAGAAATCGTAAGATATGGGGTCATGTCGACTCCGGCGCTTGTGATAGACGATGTGGTTGTAGCTTCCGGAAAGATTCTTATGACAAAAGACATAGTTAAGCTGCTTCAGAAATAGAACTAGATATAGAAAACTTCTCGAAAGGTCGTTCCGACTCAAAACCATCCCCGAACGGAAAAGGGATGGTTTTTTTTCGTGTGTAAAATGGGTATATATTTGGAAAAAACAGCTTATTTGCTTTGTCAGGAGGGGATTTAATGGCAAAGGACACTGTACAGGCGATTCGAGTGGCTGAGCTCAGAGCCTCTAGGATTGAAGAGCAAGCAGCTGAGGAATATGAGGCAGTGATATCTAAAGCGCGGGATGAAGCCGGCAGGCTTTTTGACTCCATGAAGGCAGATGCCTTGGCAAAAGCCGAGAAGGAGCTGACAGCTGCAGAGGAGAAGAGTAAAGGCATGCTAAAGGAAGCCACAGAAAACGCAGAAAATGCAATCAATGAACTCAGAGAGTTGTCCAGAAAAAACGAGGCGGTTGCAATAGAAAGCCTTCTGGTGGAATTGATTTGATTGAAAGCCCTGCAAAGGAGGTGCTCCAGTGGCTGTGTCGAAAATGCAGCGCATAAGCATATGCAGTCTGAATAAGAACCGCAGCGGGATATTGGAGCTGCTTCAGCTGCAAGGCGTAGTGGAAATAAAAGACGTATATGCGGAAGACAGCATGTTTCAAAAAATAGATTTGTCAGTGGAAAAAGAGGTGTCAGCAGAAAACATCAGCCTGGCAAAACAGGCCCTTGAAATAATTGACAAGCATTTATTACAGAAGAGGCCTGTGCCTTCAGGAATTCATGGCAGGAGCGAAATTTCTTCGGCGGAATTATATAATTTCAGCTCAAGGCATGAAGAAATAGTAGGCACAGCAAAAAAAGCATGTATGCTTGAAAAGCAGATTCTGGAAAGCAGGGCTGAAATAAATAAGCTGAAGTCTCGCATCGAAATTCTGTCACCGTGGAGAGAGTTTGACATACCCTTGGATTTCAAAGGAACAAGGCTCACATCCACCTTCATAGGCATGCTGCCAGGCGAGTGGAGCGCTGAAGCCATAAATGGGGCTTTAGAGTCGAAGGAGCTGCTGGATATAGATGTAGTAAGTGCTTCTTGGGAGCAGACCTGCATATTTGTTGTTTGCATGAGGGAAAAAGCAGGTGAAAGCTTAGAGAAGCTTAAGCTCATTGGATACTCGACCCCTGGCTTTGTGGATATGGAAGCTCCGGCTGAAGTGATAAGAACGCTGCAATATGAAATCGAGTGCAAAAGAAGAGAAGTCGAGGATGCTCAGGATAAGCTTAAAGAATGTCTGGATAAGTACGAGGATATTTGTTTTCTTCTGGATGTTGAAACGATGCGCATGGAAAGATGCGAGGCGATTGGAAGGCTTATTAATTCCAAGAATGCTTTTGTGCTTGCGGGATACATACCTGAAAAGTTTGCAAAGGATTTATCTGAAATGCTGCTTGAAAGCTTCGATGCGGCAGTTGATTTGTCCGAAGCTGGTGATGATGAAGACGTCCCTACTCTCCTTGAAAATGGCAAGTTTTCAGAGCCTTTGGAGGGGGTCGTCGAGGCTTTCAGCCCACCCGGCAGGGGAGAGATGGATCCGACAGGCTTCATGGCCTTGTTTTTCTATCTTTTCTACGGAATAATGCTTTCTGATGCCGGCTACGGACTTGTATTGGTGCTTGCATGCGGCTTTATGCTCTCAAGACATTCAAACACGCTGGAGGAGAATGTAAGGAAGTATCTGAAAATGTTTTTATATTGCGGCTACAGCACGCTGTTTTGGGGAATCATGTTCGGCAGCTATTTCGGGGATTTGCCAGGAATTATCACAAGAATCTTCTGGGCGAGGGAGGTCAGCATTCCTCCGGTTTTGTTTGCGCCGACAGAAGCCCCGATGACGCTGCTTGGATACTGCATGCTGCTGGGAGTCATACATGTATACGCTGGTATGGGGATGAGGCTTTACCAGAGCTTAAAGAAACAAGATTTCAAGGAGGCAGTTTACGATGTCCTTTTCTGGTATGCCTTATTGACATCTTTGCTGGTATTATTGCTGTCGATGCAGATGGTAAAGGATATTCTGGGCATTGCTGTGAAAATGCCGGACATAGCTGTAGAGGCAGCGTCTGTGCTTGCGCTTGCAAGTGCTGCCGGCATAGTCTTGACAGGCGGGCGAAGCTCCAAAAATGCGTTTATACGAATCTTAAAGGGGCTCTATGGACTCTACGGTGTCACAACCTATTTGGGCGATGTGCTCTCATACACACGTCTGCTTGCGCTGGGGCTGGCCACAGGCATTATAGGATCTGTCATAAATCTGATGGCAGGCATGGCCGCGGGAGATAATATTCTTGGAGTCGTTCCGTTTACCTTGATTGTGGTCACAGGCCACATTCTGAATCTTGCAATAAACATGCTTGGAGCATATGTCCATACCACGCGTTTGCAGTATGTGGAGTATTTCAGCAAGTTTTACAATGGCGGGGGACGCAAGTTTCAACCATTTAGCGCAAATACAAAATATTACAAATTCAAGGGGACTGATAAGAATGAATAGTTTTGGCATTTTATTCGCTTTATCGGGTGCCATACTGGCGGCTTTGCTTGCCGGAATGGGCTCAGCAAAAGGCGTAGGCATGGCAGGGGAAGCTGCCGCTGGCGCCATAACCGAAGCCCCGGGGCTTTTCGGAAGGGTGCTCATACTCCAGCTGCTTCCGGGAACACAGGGGATTTACGGATTTTTGATAGCCGTCATAACTCTGACGCAAGTAGGTGTTTTGGGCGGCAGCGACGATATTTCATTAATAAAGGGCATAGCCTACTTCGCGGCATGCATGCCTATGGCATTTGTGGGATATTTTTCAGCGATTCATCAGGCGAGGGTTTCAATTGCCGGCATTGGTATAGTGATAAAGAAGCCGGAACAGTTCGGAAAGGCCATGATATTGCCGGCTATGGTGGAGACCTATGCCATTTTCGCTTTTCTGATTTCTATACTGGCAATCAACGGAGTTGCAGGCCTAAGCAACTGACGGATGGGAGAGCTTGATTATGACTGGACTAGAAGGCATATTGAAAAAAATTGAGGAGGATGCGAAGGTCGCTTCGGCCGCCGTATTGGCTGATGCAAATAAAAAAGCAGAGCAGATATTGACTGCAGCGCTGGAGGAGGGCGAGCAAGTCAGCATTGGAATTTTAGAAAAGGCCAGGCAGGAGGCTCAAGAATTGATGAGGCGCGCAGAATCATCGGCTCACTTGCATGAAAAGAAGCTAATACTTGATGCAAAGCAGAGCATGATAAGCCATGTGATCGGCAAAGCAAGAGGGAAGCTGATGGAACTGCCAGCTGACGAATATTTCGAAGTCATCATCAAAATGATTAAAAGATACGCGCTTTCCGGACCAGGAAAAATCATTTTTTCAAATGCCGACCTGCAGCGGCTGCCATCGGCCTTTGAAAAAGCTCTACAGGAAACACTTCAAAGTGTAGGAATGCTTGAGGTCTCTGATGCGGCAGGGGATTTTGAGGGAGGCTTTGTGCTGGCATACGGGGATGTCGAGGTGAACTGCACATTCGATACACTTTTCTCGTCTGACATTGATAGCCTAAGGGACAAAGTGAATGCGGTGCTTTTTAGGCAGTAATTGAGAAGATGCATGGAGGAGGAATCTCATGGCAGAAGAACAATATATTTATGCAGTCGCAAGAATCCGCGCCAAGGAGCTGGAGCTTCTAGACAAGGGCTTTATCGAACAGCTTGTTGCGGCGCGCAGCCATGACGAAGCCATGAAGCTTCTTAGGGAAAGGGGCTGGGGAGTTTCAGGAGACGAGCTATGGGAGGAATTGCCTTCTGCCGAGCTCGAAAAAATCTGGAGTCTTATGCGAGAGCTAGTCGAGGATATGTCAATATTCGATGCCTTGCTATACGAAAATGACTTCCATAATTTGAAGGCGGCCATAAAGCAGGTGTACATAGACAAAGAGGTTCCTGATGTTTTCATAAGCCGCGGCACGGTAGATCCGCAGCTCATAAGCGCGGCTGTTGCTGAGCATAACTTTTATATTTTGCCGGAGCAAATGATAGGCTGTGCGCAAGAAGCCTATGAGATCCAGATGCATGCGGGTGACAGTCAGCTCGCTGATGCAATAATAGACAGGGCAGCCCTTGATGCCATTTATGGGAAGGGAGTTGAATCCGGCAATGATGTTCTCAGGGAATACGCAGAGCTAAGGGTAGCCTTGTCTGATATAAGCATTGCAGTGCGCGGACATGAAACAAAGAGGGACAGAGAATTCTTTGACAGGGCCATAGCGGATTGCAATACTCTGGATAAAAAAAGACTTACAGAAGGGGCGCTTGAGGGGCTCCATGCCATATGCGAATATCTGGAAACCTCAGTTTACAGCGATGCTGCAGCAGCTCTGAAGACCTCCACTGCAGCTTTTGAAGCATGGGGAGACAGTCTGATTATTGAGCGTATGAAATGCCAAAAATACAACCCCTTTACGGTAGCTCCCTTGATAGCGTATATTCTGGCAAGGGAGAACGAGATAAAGTCTGTGAAGCTTGTGCTGCAGGGTAAATTGTTTGATTTGTCAGAGAAAGCCATAAGGGAAAGAATGAGGGAGATGTATGTATAAAATAGCGGTTCTAGGCGATTATGACAGTATATATGGATTCTCCGCAATAGGTTTTGACACATATCCGGTCAATAATCCCGGCGAAGCTAGAGAGCAGCTTGAAAAACTACTAGACGGCGTATATGCGGTGATATACATCACTGAAAAATTGTATGGTGAGCTTGAAGCTTCAATGGAAGAGTATATAAGCATACTACTGCCAGCCATAATACAGATACCGGGTCTCCTTGGCAACACTGGCAGTGGCATGCTTGAGGTTAAAAAGACAGTTGTGAAGGCTGTAGGCTCTGACATTGTATTCAAATAATGATTTATAGAAGCGGGTGAATATAGAATGGGCAAAGGCACTATAAAAAAAGTTGCAGGTCCGCTGGTCGTTGCGGAAGGAATGCGCGAAGCCAATATGTTTGACGTTGTACGCGTTGGCAAGCAGCATCTTATAGGCGAAATCATAGAAATGCACGGCGATAAGGCTTCCATACAGGTATACGAGGAAACCTCAGGCCTGGCGCCCGGCGAGCCAGTAGAATCGACGAATTTTCCGCTGAGCGCAGAGCTTGGTCCGGGACTTATCGGCTCTATATTTGACGGCATACAAAGACCGCTTGTGGCAATTATGGAAGCCACAGGCCTTAACTTAAAAAGAGGCCTTGATATTCCATCGCTGGACAGGAATAAAAAGTGGCGCTTCATGCCTGTTGCTGCCGCAGGAGACCAGGTTAAGAGCGGAGATATAATAGGCAGCGTCAGAGAAACTGAAATTGTAGAGCACAGGATAATGGTGCCCCTTGGAATAAGCGGAAGAATAAAGTCGATTGCAGAAGGAGACTACACCTTGGATGAAACAGTTGCAGTCCTGGAAATGGAGGATGGCACAGCTGTAAGCCTAACTATGCTTCAAAGATGGCCTATCCGACAAGGCCGACCGTACAAGCACAAGCTTCCTCCTGAAAGACCTCTGCTGACAGGCCAGAGAGTCATTGACACGCTGTTTCCAATTGCCCTGGGAGGAGTGGCTGCCATACCGGGACCGTTTGGAAGCGGCAAAACGGTTGTACAGCATCAGCTGGCAAAGTGGGTGGAATCTGATATAGTCGTCTATATAGGTTGCGGGGAGCGCGGAAATGAAATGACAGACGTCTTGAATGAATTTCCGGAGCTTAGAGATCCAAGGACGGGAAGGCCGCTCATGGAAAGGACAGTGCTGATAGCGAATACCTCCGACATGCCAGTCGCAGCGCGCGAGGCTTCTGTCTATGCAGGCATAACAATAGCTGAGTATTTCAGGGACATGGGATATTCGGTAGCCTTGATGGCTGATTCAACCTCACGCTGGGCTGAGGCCCTGCGCGAAATGTCAGGACGCCTCGAGGAAATGCCAGGCGAGGAGGGATATCCAGCATATCTGGGAAGTCGTATAGCCCAGTTCTATGAAAGGGCAGGCAGGGTTATTTCTTTTGGAAATGAAGAAAGGGAAGGCTCAATATCTGCAATCGGAGCAGTTTCACCTCCCGGCGGTGATTTCACGGAGCCTGTAACCCAGGCGACATTAAGAGTTGTAAGGGTTTTCTGGGAGCTGGATTCCAAGCTTGCATATAGCAGGCATTTCCCTGCAATCAACTGGCTGACAAGTTATTCTTTATATGCTGATAGTTTAGGAAAGTGGTTTGACGCAAATGCAAGCGACAGGTGGACCCTCTATCGTGGCAGGTTCATACGCATACTCCATGATGAGGCGGAGCTTGAGGAAATGGTGCAGCTGGTTGGAATGGACGCATTGTCAGACGGAGAAAGGCTGAAACTGGAAGCAGCCCGTTCTATACGTGAAGATTATCTGCATCAGAATGCATTCCACGATATAGACACGTACACATCGCTGGAAAAGCAGCTCAAGATGATGGAGCTGCTGCTAATGTTCTATGACAAGGCTGTCACTGCACTTGAAAATGGTGCATCAGCATATGATTTAATAAGACTGCCGGTCAGGGAAAAAATCGGCAGGTTCAAATATGTACAAAACGAAAATATAAACGAAGAATATGAAAGCATAATACTAGACATAGACAAGGAAACAGCAGAAGTGTCAATCAAGGAGGGAGCCTGATGCCGGTAGAATATAGAAGTATTGTCGAGGTGGCAGGTCCGCTTATGCTGGTGAAGGGCGTTGAAAATGTCGCATATGACGAGCTTGCGGAAATAGAACTGGCGAGCGGGGACAAGCGCCGCTGCAGAGTGCTTGAAATCGACGGAGGAAACGCACTTGTGCAGCTTTTTGAAAGCTCAGCAGGAATAAGCCTTGCCAACAGCAAGGTGCGCTTTCTAGGGCGAAGCATGGAGCTTGGCGTTTCAGAGGATATTCTGGGGCGCATTTTTGATGGACTTGGCAGGCCAATAGATGGCGGGCCTGAGATACTTCCCGACAGACGCCTTGACATAAACGGACTTCCAGTCAATCCTGTTGCAAGAAGCTATCCTCAGGAATTCATACAAACGGGCATCTCTGCCATCGACGGACTAAATACCATGGTGCGCGGGCAGAAGCTGCCGATATTTTCAGGAAGTGGACTGCCGCATGCGCAGCTGGCTGCTCAGATTGCACGCCAGGCGGACGTGCGGGGAACAAATGAGAAATTTGCGGTTGTATTTGCGGCCATGGGAATTACTTTTGAGGAGGCTGACTTCTTCACTGAGAGTTTCAGAGAGACAGGAGCACTGGACCGCGCCGTGCTGTTTATGAATCTGGCAAACGACCCCGCCGTGGAGAGAATATCCACTCCACGAATGGCGCTGACAGCTGCAGAATATCTGGCATATGAAAAAGACATGCATGTGCTGGTGATTATGACGGATATTACAAACTATGCAGATTCTCTGCGTGAAATATCAGCTGCCCGCAAGGAGGTTCCTGGGCGTCGCGGATATCCAGGCTATATGTATACTGACTTCGCGTCAATATTTGAGCGCGCCGGACGGAAAAAAGGGAAGGCTGGGAGCATAACCCTTATGCCGATACTCACAATGCCAGAGGATGACATAACCCATCCCATTCCAGATTTGACAGGCTATATCACTGAAGGGCAGATTATTTTAAGCCGTGATTTGTTGCGCAAAGGCGTTGCACCTCCCATCGAAGTGCTTCCGTCCCTGTCTCGCCTCAAGGACAAGGGGATTGGCAGAGGAAAGACACGCGAAGATCATTCCGATGTTGCGAACCAGCTTTTTGCCGCTTATGCAAGGGGCAAGGAAGCCAAGGAATTGATGGTTGTGCTTGGGGAGGCGGCTCTTACCGAGATAGACAAGCTGTACGCCAGTTTTTCAGAAGCTTTCGAATTGGAGTATGTAGCCCAAGGCTATAGAAGCAACCGCAAAATTGAGGAAACGCTTGATATCGGTTGGAGACTTCTATCATTGCTTCCAAAAGCGGAACTAAAAAGAATTAAGGATGAATATATAGACATGTATTACATGGATTAATCATCAAGACGCGAAGGGGGTAGCGCGATTGGCCAAGAAGCATGTTAATCCAACACGCATGGAGTTAAACAAACTAAGGAAGAGACTTGCGGCAGCAATTCGGGGCCACAGGCTCTTAAAAAACAAGCTGGATGAACTCATGAGAAGCTTTCTGGAGCTGGTCCGGGAAAACAGGGAGCTTCGAGAAAATGTTGAAGACGCGATTGCTCTGGCAAACAGCTATTTTGTATTTGCCAAAGCGAGCATGCCGCGGGAAGCAATTAATGTGGCGGTAATGGCTCCAAAGCAGCAGGTATATCTGGATGTAACCACTAATAATATAATGGGTGTCGCTCTGCCTGTTTTTGAGTATCATACCAGAACACCTGATTCGAATGACATATACCCTTATGGATTTGCTTTTACCTCAAGCGATCTTGATTACGGGCTGAAAACACTCCAGAACAATCTTGCAGACATGCTGCGTTTGGCACAGATTGAAAAGTCAAGTCAGTTGCTGGCCGCTGAAATAGAAAAGACAAGACGGAGGGTAAACGCCCTAGAGCATGTAATGATTCCGGACATGCAGGAAAACATCAGGCATATTGCGTTGAAGCTTGATGAAAACGAACGCAGCAACCAGGTGCGATTAATGAAGGTGAAGGATATGCTCCTGGAAGACGTTCATCACTACAGGGATCGAATCGATAATGAGTGATGAGTATAGCATGCAATCACATTGACAATGTTCGATATAGTTGATATGCTATATTTACAATATCGAGATTAATCGATGACATTCAAGTGTATAAATACCACTGGAGGAGATTTTATGAAACATTCTTATATGGAATATGTGCCGGCATTCAAAGCACTTTCTGATGAAACCAGGCTTAAGATAATCGACATGCTCTCATGCGGTGAGCTCTGTGCCTGCGAAATACTTGAGGCCTTCAGCATATCGCAATCAACTCTCAGCTATCATATGAAGATTCTGGTGGAGAGCGGGCTTGTGAACGGCAGGCGTGACGGAGCATGGATGAGGTACACGCTAAATAGCGAAAAGACGGATGCTGTACTCGCATTTTTAGCCGACATTACAATCGAAACAGAAGACTGCATATGCAAATCTATAGAGAAAAAGGATTGCTGTAGCTAAATTAAATTCAACAAAAAATCAAGGGGGTCTAACAGTGAAAAAAATCAATATCAACAATCCAATTCCATGCTGTCCCGACAGTAGTGAATGCTGCCAATTCCCGACAGAAAAAAAGAAGCTTGTTATTGATTTTATGTACTTGGATTTAACTGTATGCGAGAGATGCCAGGGAACTGAAAGCGGTCTGGAGGAAGCTATAAATGATGTGTCGGCTGTATTGAACTCAGCAGGCTACGAAGTGATTTTAAATAAAATAAACATAAATACGAAAGAACTTGCCATAGAGCATGAATTTTTAAGCTCGCCTACTATAAGAATCAACGGAAAGGATATTGTCCTGGAGACAACCGAGACACCCTGCAAGGATTGCGGAGATCTCTGCGGAGACAATGTCGACTGCAGGTCATGGGTATACGAGGGAAAGGAATACAATGAGCCACCTAAGGCGATGATAGTTAATGCGATCCTCAAGGAAGTTTATGGAGGAAGCAGCTCTAAGCCGAGGACTAAAGAAGAGTACGCAATACCAGAAAATCTGGAAGTGTTCTTTGAAGGACTAAAAAAAGGATAGGGGGCAGATAAAATGGGGAAAGATAAAAAATTACAGGGAATCGGATTTTTTGAAAGGTATTTGACTGTATGGGTTGCACTCTGTATGGCTGCAGGCATACTAATAGGCGTATATCTACCCGGAATTCCGCAATTTTTGAGCAGATTCGAATATGCCAACGTGTCCATACCAGTGGCGATTCTTATATGGCTTATGATATATCCTATGATGCTCAAGGTAGACTTCCACAGTATAAAGCAGGTAGGCCAGAATCCAAAAGGCCTTATTATCACCTGGGTGACCAACTGGCTCATAAAGCCGTTTACGATGTACGGAATTGCAGTATTTTTCTTCTATGTGGTATTCAAGGGGCTTATTCCGTCTGACATAGCCAAGGAATACCTTGCAGGAGCAGTTCTTCTCGGTGCAGCGCCGTGCACGGCTATGGTTTTTGTATGGAGCCACCTGACAAAGGGAAATCCGGCCTACACTCTTGTTCAGGTTGCTACAAACGACCTTATAATACTTGTCGCCTTCGTGCCGATAGTGGCGTTCCTGCTTGGAATAAGTGACATCACAATACCTTGGATGACGCTTTTCCTATCTGTAGTTTTGTTTGTAGTCATACCACTTACAGCTGGCTGGATTTCAAGAGACGTAATAACAAAAAATAAGGGCCTTAATTACTTTGAGAATACATTCATACCAAAGTTTAGCCATGTAACAGTGTCTGGGCTGCTGCTCACACTTGTCATAATATTCTCTTTCCAGGGCAGAACTATAGTTGAAAATCCGCTTAACATAGTCTTGATAGCAGTGCCGCTTGTATTACAGACATTCTTAATATTCTTCATAGCTTATGTTTGGGCAAAAGTTTGGAAGCTCCCTCACGATGTGGCTGCCCCTGCTGGAATGATTGGGGCATCAAATTTCTTCGAACTTGCAGTAGCAGTCGCCATTTCGCTCTTTGGACTACAGTCGGGAGCTACTATTGCGACTGTAGTAGGTGTGCTTGTTGAAGTGCCAGTGATGCTTACGCTTGTCAGGATTGCCAACAACACGAAGAGTTGGTTTGATACCGCTAAATAGTAGAATATTCCAGAATGATTAAAATACAATCGGAGGGGGATTTGGGATGTTTAAAAGGATCATTGTAGCAACTGATTTATCAGACGCATCTTATGCAGTTGTCAACTGCCTGGGTGGTTTAAAAGCGTACGGAGCCGAGGAATGCCTGCTTTTACAATGTTTAAGCATGCAGGAGAGCGTTTCTCTTGCGCTGTCATATACAACTGATGCTCTGGAAAAAAATCTTGAAGATCAGAAGCAATTGCTGGAAAAACAAGGCTTCAAAGTAGAAACTCGAATTGTCACAGGACCCGCAAAGCGTGAAATAAATCGAATTGCTAGTGATGAGGAGTATTCTGTTATCGTTGTGGGAGCTCAGGAACAGACAATGGTGAGTGAGGCTTTTTCAAGCGAGATTGCATATGATGTAATACATTATGCGCTTAAACCGGTGCTGCTAATTAGATTAAAAGATATTCCCGAGAATGGTGTATCATGTATAAGGGTCACGGGGTGCAATATCAGCAATCATATATTGTTTCCTACGGATTTTTCTGATAATGCGGATTTGGCATTTTCATACGTGCAGAATATGGTTTCAGACGGTGTAAACAAGGTTACTCTCCTACACGTGCAGGACCAGGTTCGTATAAGTCCACACCTCATGGACAAGCTTGAGGAATTCAACAGAATCGATACAGCAAGACTTGAAGAGATGAAAAAAGTACTCCAGAGCAAGGGCAATGTGGAAGTAGACATTGTACTTCGTTTTGGTTCTCCTACAGCTGAAATCATAAAGCTGGTTGAAGAGCTCAATGTGCAGCTGGTCGTAATGGGAAGCCAGGGAAGAGGTTATATCAAGGAGATTTTCCTTGGAAGCGTTAGCCACAACATTGCACGTCATTCAACGGCATCCGTTTTGCTTATCCCTGCTAAGCGCGACTAAAAATAGAAATATTAGATGAATGCAGGATTAAAAAGACTACCGAAGAATATACGGTAGTCTTTTTTAGTCTGACAATGTCTTTAGAGAATATATCATTAAAACATTATATCAATCCTTTTGCTATGTGTTCTTTGAGATCAATTACCTTCAGTTTGATGACTTCAGCTGTCTTTAAGAACGCATCTTTGTCTTTGCCTGTTGGATCTTCAAGGCCCCAGTCCTCCATATGATTGCATGGAAGGAACGGGCAGTAGACATTGCAACCCATAGTGACTACTATGTCAACTTCAGGAAGCTCAGTAATAAGCTTGGAGCGCTGTGTCTGGTTCATATCAACTCCGTAAAGCTCCTTGATTACAGCAACCGCATCCTGGTTTATCTGAGGTTTTGTTTCCGTGCCTCCCGAGTAGGCTTCAAAAATGTCAGCAGCGAGAATTTTTGAAATAGCCTCTGCCATCTGGGAACGGCAAGAATTGTGAACGCATACAAAAGCTACCTTTACTTTATCTGACATAATTTAACCCACCTTGCTGATGTTATTTTGGGATGATTCTCTAGCGTCAAAATATTTTTTCTTGAAAAACAGGGCTGCGTTAACTAGCGCTATCATTACAGGCACTTCAACCAAAGGGCCTATAACTGCAGTAAAGGCAACATCGGAAGAAATTCCAAATACCGCTACCGCGACAGCTATAGCCAGCTCGAAGTTGTTGCTAGCCGCTGTAAACGCCAATGTGACTGTCTGGTCATATTTAAAGCCCCCACGGTATGACATATAGAAGCTGGCAAAAAACATAATCGCAAAATATATCAAAAGCGGTATGGCAATACGTATTACGTCTATCGGATTATTTATAATTTGCTCACCTTTGGTGATAAACATTATTACGATTGTATATAACAATGCAATCAGAGCCATAGGAGAAATTTTAGGTAGAAATGATTTTTCGTACCATTCTTTTGAGTGTGTTCTTATCAATGTGAATCTAGTAGCAAAGCCTGCCACAAATGGAATGCCCAAATATATAAGCACGCTTTTTGCAACTTCCCACATGGAAATGTCTATTATTTGTCCGCCCCATGAAAGTCCCAGCCATTTTGGAAGTAGTGTTGCAAAGATATAGATGTACACGGTGTATAAAAGAATCTGGAATATCGAGTTGAGTGCTATCAGAGCCGCACAATACTCGTTGTCCCCTTTTGCCAGAGTGTTCCATACTATGACCATGGCTATGCAGCGGGCGAGCCCTATTATTATGAGTCCCATTGCAAAGCCTGGTTTATCTGAAAGGAACAATACGGCCAAGCCAAACATCAGCACCGGACCTATGACCCAGTTTTGAATCAATGAAAATGAAAAGATTTTTTTGTTTTCGAAAACCTTGCCTATTTCTTCATATTTAACTTTTGCCAGGGGAGGGTACATCATGACTATAAGTCCTATTGCAATTGGCCACGATATAGTTCCTGTACTGAACTCCCCAAGAGATTTTGCCAGATTAGGGAACATATATCCCCCAAAAACTCCAACGGCCATTGCTATAAAAATCCACAGTGTAAGAAATCTGTCTAAAAATGAAAGCTTTGTGATTTTTGTATTTTCCATATAAACAACTCCTATTCTTTAATTATGTTTGATTTTTACAATATGTATATTTTGTTATATAGATGCATCTTCAAGCCGAGTGATTTAAACTGTATTTCAGAATATTCATCATCTGAGAAAAATGATTTTATAGTGTCAATTTATTTCGTCAGCTCGAATTTGCATATGAACATAATATTAATTATGAAATTCAATGACATCGAATATAATCGATGTCATCACAACTACAGTATCATCCATATCGAAGATTGTCAATATTGCTTTAGGAATATCTATGAAAGGCACGAATGCATTTATAAACTTTATAGAGTTTACGTAGCATGTTTTGAAGGCCGGGGGAAATCAAAAAAGTCCTGATATAATGCAGTTTCAAAGGGTATACAATTCAAATAAGATGATTGTAGGAAAGGTACATTAACCAGCGGGAGGGGTTTGATGTGGCTCAAAAAGTCAAATGTGTTGAACTGGCAAACCAAGTGGAAATTCCGTATGTAGAACAGGGCGATCCTAATGGCTTGACTCTCATTCTACTTCATGGACTCGCTGATTCATGGCATGTATTCGAACTAATGCTGCCTTATATTCCTAAATCAATTAGAACCATTGCATTGAGTCAAAGAGGTCATGGTGATGCGAGCCGACCTGAATCTGGGTATAGAACGGGAGATTTCGTTGCTGATTTGCTGCTGTTTATGGATGAGCTGAGGATTGAGAAAGCTATAGTGCTAGGGGCATCAAGCGGCGGATTCGCAGCCCGAAGCTTTGCTGCAGAGAATCCGGAACGCACTCTTGGTCTTGTGCTTCTCGGTTCACCGTCGACCTTGAAATATAATTCTTTTGCATTGGGGATGTGGGAATCGACAATATCCAGGATGGAAGATCCAGTTGAGGCGGAGTTTGTGCGTGGATTTGCCAGCAGTATAACATCCCAGCCAGTTCCGAAAGCTTTTATGGAAATTATGGTGAAAGAGAATTTGAAAGTTCCAGCGAGAGTCTGGAAGGAAACATACAAAGGCATTATTGAAGAGGATTTCCCTGGAGAACTCAATAAAATCAAAGCGCCTGCACTCATAATATGGGGAGAAGAGGATTCAATTCTGCCCCGGAGAGATCAAGAGGCGCTAGCAGGGGCAATTACAAACTCAAAGCTAGTCGTCTGTCCAGGCGCTGGGCATATGCTGTATTGTGAGAAGCCCGACATTGCCGCAGCAGAAATTGTTGATTTTATTCTGCGGGAAGTCAAGTAAAAAGGGTATATATGAATATAATTATGGAAAAATACAATAATCACCATATATGATAATGGGGTGGTAGAATGCGCAGATTTTTAAAGACAAAGAACTTAAAGAACATCGAGAATATGCAGGACATAGAAGCAATAAATCTTGAAATAAGCAACCTGGAGTGGGAACTGGAGCGTTGCACTGATGGAAGCGACAGGCGCTGCATAAGAGAACAACTAAGCGCCCTTTATACGAGGAAGGATGAGCTTGAGAAAGAAGCGGAGCGTAAGGAAGCAGAAAGTCTTTCGGTGAATATTCCTCCGCAAGCTCCTGAAACAGATACAGCGCCGGATGAAGCTGAAGTGGAGGAAATAGAAGATGCTTCATATGGGCATGTTGAGGCTTCTGCAGAAGTTTCAAATGACAATCCATCTAAAAAAGGTGTGTTATCACGTTTTTCAAGAAAAGCAGACACTGCGAAACAATTTAATCCAAAGAAAATCGAGAATTTGAGGATGCAAATAAGTGAGTTGGAATGGAGGTTGGAGCACGAAACAGATGAAAACGAGAGAAGCAGCAATCTGGCCAAGCTTCAGTCAAAAAGAAAAAAACTTGCAAAGATAATGGAGCAAGCACGGCTTTTAGGGGATGGAAAAGATAATTATGGTCTTAATAAACGGATAGAGCGTATAGAAAAATATATAGTAGATCCATACTGTGAAGATCAGGATGATGACAATGACTAGATTTCACTGGATTATTAAGCAGAGGCTATAGGCCTCTGCTTTTTCATAGAAATATTGAATGCATAAAATGCCGCTTGAGGGAGTATACTATAGTTATTATATTTTCGATCACGGAGGATTACTATGGGAAGATACGAAGACAATATACTTGAGATTATTAAAAAGGCTAGAGATACTGGAGAGCTTTATGATTCGGTAATATTCGGAACCACATCGTATGAAGATTTCTCAGAGGGTGAGCTCACCTACAAGCTGGGAGAGCAGGCGCATCTGCTTGAGCAGCAGGTTCGGGAATCAGACGAGCAGGTCCAAAAATATCTAACATTTGCAGCCTCCAAACTGGGAATGCTGGCTATATTCAGGGAATTCGCCAACTGCTCCTCCAATATGGAGCACATTGGCTTCCAGCTTAACAGCTACGGCAGCTACAAGGAATATGCGGAGCTTTTCTACGCCACCGACATAAAGGCATGTGGCAGGGAATTTGTTGAGTTTATCGTATCAAGGTACGAAAAGCCTTACAGGGAGAGCCGTGATGTGGATCTGCACGCACTTGACAATGCTACTATAGATTTTTTCATGGACTACGACAAGACAGAAGCCCTTCATAAGATATTAAGCTCGCTTGCCAGGACTACAAGCGAAGGAGTATACAACGCCATCATAGATGCTGCAAGATCAAGAGTCAGGGAGCTTATAAAGGAGCACATGATAGAGCATCAGCTTCCATCAAGGCTTGAGGCGGTAATGCTGCCGCAGGTTAAGCTTTCGCTTGATCCTCTCTTTTTCTACCATATGCTTCAGAAGCTTGAGTATTACAGATTTGCAGCGGCATTTGGAAATAAAAATGACAAGGCGGGTGCAATTTGTTCTCAGCTTAACGAAGTGGCCAGAAAAAACAGCAGCCTGATTGATTACTATCTTCACATAAAGCTTTATCAAGGCGGGATAAAGCGATACGTCGTTGACAAAGCTGTTCAGATGAAGGTTGAAGACAGCTTGAGATGCATAGAGCTTAAAAAGACTCTTCTCTATCTGAGGATGGCATGCAAAAATCCTGAAAGCATGCTTATTTTCATCGACGAGGCAAGAATGGAGTTGTCATTTGCAGAGGCTACAAAGAATGCTTCGAGTATAGCCTTCTTCAAGGCATGCAAGGGATCTCGCGAGCCTCATGCCGTGGATGACATATTCATACAGGGTGACAGGCTCGTGTTCAACATGGCCTTGAGGAAAGGCGCAAACGTCAAGATAACATTCGGAAAGGACATAGTCCAATACAGAAAATATTTTGAAAAGCAGGACGAGTTCAATATGTACATAGTGGACATGAATTCAAAATGCCTTGAATACGAGATTGTAAGGTTCAGGCTGTCAAATGACCAGAAGCTCACAATACTTGAATTCCTGGAGTCAGAGCTCGCTCCAGCAATGCCTCTTGTTCACCATCACGATGTGTCTGACGAGCACGTTTCAGGTGTTATAACTTCTCTCCTAAAGGAGTACTTCGAACCTGAAAAGAAGAATGAGGACATATACGAGTATATCGAGAAAAGGTACAGCATAGGATCTATAGACACTAGCGACATCAAGCTTATGAGGGAGATATACGACTATATATCAAGGAGGTACTACATAGAGCTTCTCGATGGGGGCATCTCCACATCTAAAATACATTAAAGTAAAAGGCCTGGAAAAAGCAACTTCCAGGTCTTTTGCTGTTTAACTAGGACTGATGATTATTTGCGTAAAGCTGCTAGTTATCCTGAGGAAATGATATAACGTGACTTGCATTATTTCCATTTTGCAGATATCCTTAGTATTAATAATAAAGACCTACAAGGCTATTAATGTGAAAATGGAAAGAATAACAGGGGGAGAGTTGTGTGGGATTGATGGGCAGGAAGATACTTGGAGCTGCAGGCATTTTGGCCGGCTTAATTTTTATATTTTTAAACGCCTATTTAAACATGGAGTACGATATTACCATAGTGGAGTATTTCAGCAAATCAAAGGAGATAACGGCAGCCGAGAGGGTATGGCTGAAAAACCACGGTAAGATAATATACGGCTCCGACCAGAGCTCTCCTCCCCTTAGGTACAAGGATGAGAACGATTCACAATACAAGGGACTTGTGGTCGATGCAATAAGAGCACTTTCAATAGAGATTGGCCAGGATGTTTCCTTCGAGCCGTCCAACTGGTGGATGGAGTCAATGAGCAGTCTCGAGCAGGAGAAGACAGATATATTTGATCTTATTCCTTCAAAGGAAAGATCCGAAAAGTTTGTTTTCTCAGACCCCCTATATCAGCTTAGGGGAAACTTGTTCATGTCAAAATCATCCGATATTGACAGCTACTACGATCTTAGGGGGAAAAAGGTTGCAGTCCTGGACGGTGACTATTCAATAGAATTTTTGAGAAGCAGCGTAGGAGATGTGGATTTCATATTTACGCCAGATGTCCTAAGCGCCATGCAGAAGGTGGCCTCAGGCGAGGCAGATGCGGCTGTAGGCGACGAGCCAGTAATTGTCCATTTTATGAACAGGCAGAACTTGATGTGGGACTACAAGATACTAGACAAGCCTATATATGAGAAAAAGGTAGTGCTTGCGGTTCCCAAGTCAAAAGCCGTATTAGTCCCGATACTCAACAAAGGTATATACAACCTTAAGAAAAAGAACATGACAGAAAAGATACAGCAAAAGTGGGTTGGAGTGTCGACTCCCTTCATCAAGGATACGTCATCAGAGAAGGTAATACTCTTAACATCATTCCTTATAAGTCTGCTTTCCCTGTGCATTTATCTTGTGTATTCGTGGAGCAAGCTTTTAAAAAGCGAGGTATTGAGAAAAACCAGCGAGCTCAATCATAGCCGCGAAAGGCTTCAGACAACATTTGACAGCATTACCGACTACATGGTGGTAATAGACAGCAAGCTAAAGGTAGAAAACATAAACAGGGCTTTTCAAGAATTCACAGGCTTGGAGGAGAAGCAGATACTCGGGCGGAGTCTTCTGGATTTCGAAGAGATTTCTCCAAAGGAATGCATTCCACTTATAAAAGACACTTTCAATACAAATTCGAAACACAGCTTTGAATACAAACATGAAGACACTATATACAGCATGAGTATTTTTCCTCCAAACTGGAATGATCCAGACATGAAAAGCGTGCTTATTATGATTAAGGATATAACTCATGTCCGGGTAAGCGAGCAAAAGCTGCTGCAGGACAACAAGATGCTTGCAATAGGACAGCTGGCTTCCGGAGTGGCCCACGAAATCAGGAATCCCCTGGGAATAATAAGGAATCACTGTTATGTCCTTAGACATTCTGGCAGTATAAGTGATGATGAAATTCAGGGTTCTGTAGCTGCAATCGAGAATTCAGTTGTAAGGGCCAGCGGAATAATTGAAAACCTTCTTAATTTCGTAAGAATATCAAGCGACAAATGCAATGCTACAAATGTCAGGGATTTCCTTGATGGGGTTATTGCTCTTGAAAGAAAGACTTTGGAGAAGAATTCGATAGAAGTGAGTTTGGAGTGTCCAGCCGATATTTTATGCTGCTTGCATCAGGATTCTCTCAAACATGTATTCATAAACCTGATTTCAAACTCGATGGATGCCATGGAGTCGGGAGGCAGGATTTTGATAAAAGCTTATAAAGAGGAGCAAACGGTTGTATTCGAATTCAATGACAACGGTGTGGGCATAAGCGAAAAGGACATTAAGAACATATTCAATCCTTTCTTCACGACTAAGCCAGCCGGAAAAGGGACTGGGCTAGGGCTTTATATAACATACAACGAGGTAAAAAAATGCGGGGGCTCTATAACAGCAATGAGCAAACAGGGTGAAGGAACAACATTCCGGATAGAAATACCGCTAAGGGAGGCAGAGGATGAAATCAGACTCAATATTCAAAATACTAATAGTTGATGATGAAGCGGAATACAGAGATATATTAAAAAGAATACTTGAAATCAACGGGTATGATGCGGATACCGCAATAAGCGGGCAGGATGCCCTTGGAAAAATCAAAAAAAATGAATACAGTCTTGTGCTCAGTGACCTCATAATGCCTGGAATGGATGGAGTTCAGCTGCTTGGGGAAATAAAGAAAATAAGCAAAAGCATCGAGGTTATTCTTGTAACAGGCTACGGCAGCATTGAAAACGCCGTAGCAGCGATGAAGCAAGGCGCCTTTTCATATTTTGTCAAGGGCGGCGACCCTGAGGAGCTGCTGGGTGAAATACAAAAGGTACGTGAAAGCGCTGCGCTACAAAGCAAGATGAAGCAGCATTTAAGCGACAGTATGGGAGGCGAGTTCCTGCTACATACAAAGAGCGAGAAATTCAAAAAGGCGCTCAAGACGGCAGAGAAGGCAGCTCAAAGCGACATCACCATACTGCTGCTGGGTGAATCGGGGGTAGGCAAAGAGGTGTTCGCAAGATATATACACAGTTGCAGCCAAAGAAATGACAAGTCGTTTGTGGCCGTAAACTGCTGTGCCTTCTCTGAAAGTCTGCTTGAGTCAGAGCTCTTCGGACATGAAAAGGGCTCGTTTACAGGCGCCTCTGACACTAGAAAAGGCCGCTTTGAGGCTGCTGACAAGGGCACCCTGTTCCTCGATGAAATAGGTGATGTGTCACTGGACATACAGGTGAAGTTGCTAAGGGTTCTTGAAACAAGGAAAATAGAAAAGATAGGAAGCAACTTCCCGATTCCTGTTGATTTCAGACTGATATGCGCTACAAACAAGGACATGCAGGAAGAGATGGCAGAAGGCAGGATAAGAGAAGACTTCTTCTACAGGATAAGCTCAATAGCAATCACAATTCCGCCGCTTCGAGAAAGACGCGAGGATTTGCCGGAGCTCATAGATTTTTTTCTTGGCAAGGCCCAGCTTGAGATGGGCAAGCAGATAGTTTCTGTGCAAAAGGATGTCATGAACTATCTGCTCTCGTATGACTATCCCGGTAATATAAGGGAGCTTAGGAATATAATAAACAGACTTGTAGTGCTTTCTGAAAGCGGAGTTCTCAGGGCCAGCGACCTTCCCGACAGCGGTGGCCAGATGGACATTATATGCGAATACGACGTAAGGCCTCTGCGTGACATAAGGCGAGATTTTGAGTCGGAGTACATAGAACAGGTTCTCGCTGTGTGTGGAAACAATGTATCAAAGGCGGCAAAGCTGCTTGACATAAGCAGGCGTCAGCTTACTAAGAAGATATCTGAATTCGGGCTGAGGGAGGAAGTGCAGCCTGCTGAAATTGATGATTAGTATAATGGAGGATGTCAGTGAGAATTAAAGTTCTCACAATAGTACATGCGAAAAGCAGGTATTGAGAGATTTAATTCTCACTTATAAAAGTATAGAGATATTTTATTCCAAAATCGCGAAAAACAGATTCCTTTTAAATAAGGAGTCTGTTTTTTTATGTTTCCGTAAATAAAAATCAAATCCAGTCAAACAATTGCAAATACAAGTGCGTAAAAAATAATCTCAAATTAATCAACCCAATACATAAAGTTGGCACGCTGCTTGCTTATATATTTGGCAAGAAACAAAAAAGATTATCCTGAGCATAAGGTGCAATGGAAATCTTAAGCAGACAACAACGATAGGAGACGATAGGTATGGACAAGCTGATTATCACAAACAACAGTCTAGTATACGAGAAATTCAACAGGGAGATTGAGACGGTGTTTCTAGACAAGAGTTCTCTTTATCAGCTTCTAGAGTGCGTAAGAGATCTTGTATACATGGGGCATTCGCTCTACACTCACCCGCTCTCAGGAAGCATAAAGCCGAATGAGACTCCGTACAAGTCTGTTGTCATAAGCAAGAAAAAGGGCGTTTTGGATGTGGAAAGCGTAGCCATAATTGAAAAAAGCATGGATGCGGCGCTGCGATTCATGAAGAACTATCCTACACCGCCTTGGACTGAGAATATTTTGAAAGACTTCAGGACTGTAGATCTTTCGCTAATCGAAAATGCAGTTGATAGGATGGGCAACATTTAGCGGCGAAAGCAGCACCCATAGCCGCTGTTGAATAAATTTTCATTACCGTAATCATTTTCAAATACTTTGGGAGGTGTTTCTATTGCGTCTTGAACTTGGGAAGATATTTATCAAGGATGTGCAGTTTGGAGAGAAAACCATGGTGGATAAAGGTGTTCTCTACGTCAACAAGCAGGAAATAATCGATCTGGCAATGGAGGATGACCGCATAAAAAGCGTGAATGTCGAGCTTGCCAGACCAGGCGAGTCAATAAGAATAGCACCGGTAAAGGATGTAATCGAGCCTAGGGTTAAGGTGGAAGGCTCTGGAGCCATGTTCCCCGGAATGACTAACAAGGTCAAGACAGTGGGATCTGGAAGAACTCATGCGCTTGTAGGTTCTACGGTTCTTACATGCGGAAAAATTGTTGGCTTCCAGGAAGGCGTCATAGACATGTCAGGCCCTATAGCTAAATATTGTCCTTTCTCAGAGACATACAACGTATGCCTGGTAATAGAGCCTGTTGAGGGACTTGAAACTCACGCATACGAAGCTGCTGCAAGAATGGCTGGGCTAAAGGCTGCAGAATATGTGGGCAAAGCAGGACTAGATGTCGAGCCTGACGAAGTAGTAGTATACGAGACTAAGCCTTTGCTTGATCAGATAAAGGAATATCCTGACCTTCCAAAGATTGCTTATGTGCATATGCTTCAGTCTCAGGGACTTCTTCACGACACATATTACTACGGAGTTGACGCCAAGCAGTTCATACCTACATTCATGTATCCTACAGAGATAATGGATGGGGCTATAACAAGCGGAAACTGCGTTGCACCTTGCGACAAGGTTACTACATTCCATCACCTCAACAACCCGGTAATAGAAGACCTCTACAAGAGACACGGCAAGGACCTTAACTTCGTTGGAGTTATACTAACAAACGAGAATGTGTATCTGGCTGACAAAGAAAGATGTTCAGACATGGTAGGCAAGCTCGTTGAGTTCCTTGGAATAGATGGCGTGCTCATAACGGAAGAAGGCTATGGCAATCCTGACACTGACCTTATGATGAACTGTAAGAAGTGTACTCAGGCGGGAGCAAAGGTTGTGCTTATAACTGACGAGTTCCCTGGAAGAGACGGAAAATCCCAGTCGGTAGCAGACGCTACTGCAGAGGCCGATGCTGTTGCATCATGCGGACAAGGCAACCTCATAGAGCACTTCCCGGCTATGGACAAGGTCATAGGAATGCTCGACTATGTAGAGACTATGATAGGCGGCTACAAGGGCTGCATCAATGAGGACGGAAGCTTTGACGCAGAGCTGCAGATAATAATAGCTTCTACGATAGCAAACGGCTACAACAAGCTTACAGCCAGATTCTATTAAGATATAGGGGAGGACATGATATGAAAAAGCTAAAAGTAGTTCACTATATAAACAACTTCTTTGCCGGAGTCGGCGGAGAGGAAAAGGCAGATATACCTCCAGAGCTAAGAAAGGGTGCAATCGGACCAGGCATGGCTCTTGAAGCGGCGCTTGGAGACGAGGCGGAGGTCATTGCAACCATAATATGCGGAGACTCTTACTACGGCGAGAACATGGACAGCGCTAGAAAAGAGATCCTGGAAATGATAAAGGACGCACAACCTGACGCATTTGTGGCAGGACCAGCTTTCAACGCAGGAAGATACGGCGTGGCTTGTGGATCTATAGCTAAAGCTGTTGAAGAAGACCTTGGGATTCCGTCTGTTACAGGTATGTATATAGAAAACCCTGGCGTTGACATGTACAGGAAAGACATCCAAATAATAGAGACGGGAAACTCAGCCGCAGACCTTAGAAATTCAATGCCTAAGCTTGCAAAGCTTGTACTCAAGAAGGCAAAGGGTGAACTTGTAGGGCCACCTGAGGTTGAAGGCTATCATGTTATGGGTATAAGGACTAACTTCTTCCATGAGAAGAGAGGTTCAGAAAGAGCAATTGACATGCTTATGAAAAAAATAAACGGTGAAAAATTCGAGACTGAGTATCCTATGCCGGTGTTCGACAGAGTACCTCCTAACCCTGCGGTTAAGGATCTTTCAAAGGTTAAGGTTGCCATTGTAACTTCGGGCGGCATAGTGCCTCATGACAACCCTGACAGAATAGAATCTTCAAGTGCGACTAGATACGGAATTTACGACATAACAGGCATGGATTCCCTTTCAGCTGACGATTTTACTTCTATTCACGGCGGCTACGACAGAGCTTTCGTTGTGAAGAACCCTAACCTGGTAATACCTCTTGACGTAATGAGAGATCTTGAAAGGGAAGGCGTAATTGGCGAGCTTGCCAACTATTTCGTATCTACAACTGGAACTGGAACGTCAGTAGGAAACGCTAAAGGCTTTGGCGAGAGCTTCTCCAAAAAACTCGTTGAGGACGGAATTGGCGCAGTTATCCTGACTTCTACCTGAGGTACTTGTACTCGTTGCGGAGCAACGATGGTAAAAGAAATAGAAAGAGCCGGAATACCGGTGGTACACCTTGCGACAGTAGTTCCTATATCGCTTACTATAGGCGCAAACAGGATAGTTCCTGCAATAGGAATACCTCACCCTCTAGGCGACCCGGCGCTTGATGCTGCAGGGGACAAGAAGCTTAGAAGAGAGCTTGTGATGAGAGGACTCAAGGCGCTTCAAACAGAAGTGGACGACCAGACAGTATTTGAAAAATAGCAGCATATATATGGCCAGAGATGAATCTCAAGTCGTCTCTGGCCAAAATTAAATATCTGTATTAGACATCCAGAATTGTTTAATGAAAAATGCAATTTAATCACACCCTGAATCATTTTAAAGAGGGAGAGGATATTTATGGATGGAACAAAAGTCAACGTCAAGCACGTGGCCACCTATGCAGGAGCTTTCATAGCCTTTTTGATAGGATCCGGATTCGCCACAGGACAGGAAATAATGCAGTATTTCACTGCATATGGATATATGGGAGTTCTCGGAGCAGTCGTTGTTTTCCTGCTGTTTCTATATGTAGGCATCAGCTTCATAACAGCCGGATACAACAACAAGTTTGAGAAAAGAAGCGACATATACCCTTACTATTGCGGCAAGACAATAGGTACGTTTTACGATTACTTTTCGACGCTATTCATCTATATGTCTTTTATAGTAATGATAGGAGGAGCCGGAGCTACTATACAGCAACAGTACGGAATGCCTGTAGCAGTAGGCGGAATAGGAATGGCGATACTTGCAGCAAGCACTGTGGTGTTCGGCCTCGGCAAGATAGTCGACGTTATAGGAAAAATAGGCCCAACAATTGCAGTAATGGCTATTACGCTTGGCTTAGCTGCAATAGCTATGAATCCGGGAGGACTTGCAACTGCAAGCGAGGTCATACCTAAGCTCAACCTTATGAAAGCTTCCAGCAACTGGCTGTTTGCAGCCGGTTCATATGTGGGATTCTGCATGCTTTGGCTGGCTACATTCATGTCGGCTATGGGAGCTGGCGCACAGAGTAAGAAGGAAGCTACTATGGGAGCAATATTCGGCGCCATTGGTTTTTCGGCAGCTGTAATAATAGTGGCGCTTGGCCTTATGGCCAACGTGGAGCAGGTAGCAGGATCAAAAATACCATCGCTCATACTTGCTGGAAACATACACCCAACAGTTGCGCTAATATTCTCAGTGACAGTTGTTGCGGGTATTTACACTACTGCAGTTCCTCTGCTTTGGACTGTAACTGCAAGGATTGCAGACGAAAAGAGCAGTAAATTCAAAATGGCAACTGTAGTGCTTGCAATAATAGGAACCTTTGTTGGACTAAAGGTGCCTTTCGACAGGCTGGTAAACATAATATACGTAATAAACGGCTATGTGGGAATATTCCTGCTGGCTCTTATGATAGTAAAAGATGTAAGGACGGCAAGCGCTTCAAAGGCTGCTTTAGCTGGAGCGTCAGCAGCAACTGCAGTTGCTGCTATAGACGAAGAAATCTAGAAGCATATTTCGGTTTTCCAAACGCATATTTCAATAAAACGCATTTTGACCCCCGTTTGCGGCAGCAAGTACACTCCCGCAGGCGGGGTTTTTTTTAAGCCGTTTTGTTGCCTGGCTATGGTATTTGGGATAAAATATAAAAAAGTGTCACAAAACTGGCACCAAATCAGTAGATAATCCAGGAAAGGAGCTTTTGTGAACTTAAATATGAAAAAATCTACCAACAAAGTTTTTTTAATTCAAATTATATTGCTGATATCTTACATCGTGGCCTTCTCCTGTTCTCAAAGCAGCCTTTATTATGACAAAAATTACATCCAGGAAGTAAATGAAGAATCCCATATTTCCAGTTTTGATCTTTCTCATTCTAAATGTTATTTAATTCAGAATGACAGGAGTACAAATGCACATTCCAGTTCATTTATTTACAATAATTCGATTTATTGGATATTGATGAGCACATCACTAATTTTATTTATATGTCAAAAACGATATGCAAAACATCATAACAAAAATCCGGGACTGAAAAAAAGATTGAAGATCATACTCAGCCCCCAAAATCACCGGAGTAAATATAAAGCCTACCTTGCTGTTTGTTGAACATAATTGAAGCAGACTAAGGAGGCAAATAAATGACTAACATATTATTAATATCCGGGATACTACTAGTTGTAAGTGTATTTTCCAGCAAAATGTTGTATAAATACGGTATACCCACACTTTTGATATTCTTGAGTCTTGGCATGCTGCTCGGTTCCGATGGAATAGGAGGAATATATTTCGACAATGCAATACTCACGCAGCAAATATCGACTGTTGGGCTTGCTTTCATCATGTTCTACGGAGGATTCGGATTCAACTGGAACATGGGGAAACCCGTAGCCCCTCAATCAATAATTCTGGCAACACTGGGTGTAGTTCTTACTGCGTTCCTGGTCGGAGTATTTTCGTATTTGGTATTTGACATATCCTTCTTGGAAGGAATGCTTCTAGGATCAGTAATATCCTCTACAGATGCAGCGTCAGTGTTTTCAATATTGCGATCCAAGAAGCTGAATTTAAAGGGCGGCTTGGCCTCCATGCTTGAAATGGAAAGCGGCAGCAACGACCCCATATCTTACATGCTGACAATAGTTGTGCTGGCCATGCTAACTAACAATGGACAGATTTCCGTGGTTCAATTACTGTCAAAGCAAATTATTTTTGGCTTGGCTGTTGGTTTTGCAGTTGCGTTAATTGCTGTCTATTCACTCAAGCGAATACGTCTTGATATAGATGGTTTATATCCGATTTATACTATTGGATTAGTGCTGATTGGATTTTCGCTAAGTGAATGGATTGGTGGAAACGGACTTCTTGCAGTTTACATTATCGGGATAATCACAGGAAACAGCAAATTTGTTCACAAAAGAAGCCTGGTCCATTTCTTTGACGGCTTGTCCTGGCTCATGCAGATCATTTTATTCTTCACGCTGGGCTTACTTGTATTCCCATCCCAGATTCCGTCTGTATTTATTCAGGGACTGGCAGTCGCCATTTTTCTAGTGGTGGTGGCAAGGCCAATAGCTGTCATGAGCATTCTGACATGGTTCAAAACTCCAATCAAGCAACAGTTACTTGTATCATGGGTTGGACTCAGGGGAGCCGCTTCAATTGTTTTTGCGACATATGCACTGGCAAACAACCTCTCCATAGCAAATCAAATATTCAATATAGTATTTTTTGTCTGCCTCTTTTCCATTCTAGTACAAGGAACCATGATTCCAACTATGGCAAGGAAGCTTGACTTGGTGGAGGAAGAAATATCCGTATACAAAACCTTCAACGATTATCAAGATGAGGTATGCACACCACTAATAGAATTAACTATCGAAAAAGACAATCCTTGGGCAGGCAAGGCAATCAGGGACATAAGCATCCCGGGGGATATTTTGATTGTTATATTAAAGCGGAAAAACGAATTTATTACGCCAAAAGGATCTACTGTTATTAAAGCGGGAGATAACCTGGTTCTTAGCGGCAGCAATATTGATGAGATTACTAATAAGCTGGATTTTCTATAACATTGCATGTCAATCAAACAGGCAGATAGTCCGAATGTTTTGAGGAGGCGATAATATGAACAGGCTTTTTGCACCGATTACAATCAAAAATCTTCACATAAGAAACAGGATTATGATGGCGCCAATGTGCATGTACAGCTCAGATGATAAGGGGCATGCCAACGAGTGGCATTTTACACATTATGAGACCAGGGCGATAGGCGGAGTGGGCCTTGTCATGGTTGAAGCGACGGCCGTTGAAAGCAGGGGCAGGATAACAGATGAGGACCTTGGAATATGGGATGATTCACATATAGAGGGACTAAGCGAGATAGTAAGAAGGGTCAAGCGGAATGGCGCAAAGATAGGCATACAGCTGGCGCACGCAGGAAGGAAATGTGAGGTTAAAAGCGAGGATGTTGTTGCACCCTCGCCAATAAAGTTTGACTCCCATAGTCTGACATATAAAAAACCGAGAAAATTGGAAAAAGACGACATAGAGGAGGTTTTTGAAGCGTTCCGCCAGGCTGCTGAGAGGGCGCTAACAGCGGGCTTTGACATAATAGAAATACACGGCGCGCACGGTTACCTTATAAATCAGTTCATGTCACCTATCACTAACGAAAGGCATGACGAATACGGCGGGAGCGTCGAAAAAAGGGCGGCTTTCCTAAGAGAGATTATCAAAAGGGCAAGGCTGTCTTGGCCAACTGAAAAGCCCGTGTGTCTGCGAGTATCGGCAGAAGAGTACCGTGAAAACGGAAACAAGCCAGGGGACGTTGCAGACATCATAAATCTGGTGAAGGAAGAAGGACTGGACATAGTAAATGTAAGTTCGGGAGGGCTTGTAAATGCGCCTGTGCATGCTTATGAGGGCTATCAGACAAGCTTTGCAGAAACAGTAAAGACTGTTACGGGTCTGCCCGTTATTTCAGGAGGATTAATAAGCAAACCAGCGATGGCGGAGGAGATAATACGAAACAATAGAGCGGATATGGTGTTTTTCGGCAGGGAGCTGCTGAGGAATCCGTACTGGGCGCTCCAGGCCTCCAGAGAGCTGAAGGAAGAGCTTGAATACTGGCCTGAGCAGTACTTGAGGGCGAGATAGAATCTGGAGCCAAAACTAATTTGTCAAAACACAAAAGGTGTGAGCATGTCGACTTTTCCTTCTCAAGGTCGATTTGCCCACACCTTTGTTTTGTCAGATATGCTCTATTATTCCATTCAAAATCTGCTCATATAAAAATAAAATGTTAGTCTTCGTTGAGCAATCCAAGGATATGAGTATGTGTATGCATCGATTCATTCATCACATCGCAGTCCACATATTTTCTGTCGGTCATGTAGTCATACGCATCGTATATGCAGAGTATTGAGATTTCCTTTTCTCTTACCATTTCTGTAAGCGACAGTTCGAATGCAAGAAAGTCCTCCTTGGAAGTATTTCTCATTGCATAGGAGGGCTGCCCAATCCATCTGATTCCACTGTAGCCTCTTTCTTTGGCTTCAGCAAGGAGCTTGTCTGCACTGTTTCGAACAGCAACAACACCTTTCTGCTTGTTGAGCAAAATCATATCCTCGACTGGGTAGAAAACCACGCTCTCGCTCGGTATATTCGAGCTTTTAAGAAGAAGAGTCAGCTTGTCGTACACTTCTTGTTCGGCCGAAATAATCACTAATTCATTGTTTTTAATTCCACGAGATATATAACTGCACATATTTACTATAAGATGATCCACGCCGTAGTAGTAGAAGGATATGTGGCAACCAAAAATATTTTTGCCGTTTGTTTGCATGACATTATTTCTTCTGGACTTGCAGCTTTCACATTCTGAATTGAACCTCTCGATAGCTTGGCTGAGTTTTATGATTTCCAAGTCAGTAACATCAGCATTTTTTTCAAAAATCAAGAAATCCAGTTCAGTTTTCATCCTGTTGATGTCAGAATTAAGCTGACATCTTATGCAATTTTGTTTCACTATAACTACACCTCACGTCAAATTTAGCATAAATAACAATATACCAAGTTACTCTGGCTACGTCAAATAGATATTACAAAATAATTTTATCCATTTGGAAAACTCCCAAACAAAATTCGCAAAATTCAGACAAATTGGACAATTCGGCAAATTCCATTTGAATGCAGACGAGGCAGCTTTTCTGGAAGATTAAAATATGTGAATTTTTTAATAATTTTCAAAAAGCATCATAAAACATATTGACGGGGGATAATTATGGGTGTAGAATTGTATTAAATAAAAAATAGAACATTGTTCTAATGAATAGAACAAAAATCAAGATTCACCATTCAACAATACTTATGGTTTATTCAAACAAATTTTAAGGAAACGGAGGGAATATCGCAATGAAGGTAAAGGTTGATGCAATAAGATGTAAACAGTGTGAGCTGTGTGCAGCTAACTGCCCTAAAAAAGCCATAGCATTTTCAGAGGAAATTAACGAGTTTGGTTATCAAACAGTGGTTGTAGATCATGAAAAATGCATAGGCTGCGGCATATGCTATACAATGTGCCCTGACGGCGTATATGAAATTCTAGGATAGTAATTAGGGTAGCAATAACAATTGAGGAGGTATTACAACATGGGAGACATGATTAAAGGCAACGAGGCCATAGCAGAAGCCGCAATAAGAGCTGGAGCTAGACTATATGCAGGATATCCGATAACTCCATCTACTGAGATAATGGAATACATTTCAGCGCGAATGCCAGAAGTAGGAGGCACTTTCGTGCAGGCAGAAAGTGAGATTGCTGGAATAAACATGGTAGTGGGAGGAGCAGCATGCGGCGTTAGAAGCTTTACCGCTTCTTCTGGTCCTGGAATGAGCCTTAAGCAGGAAGGTATCACGCAGCTTTACGATGAGGAGCTTGCGGCAGTTCTTATAAACGTTGTAAGATACGGAAATGGAATAGGAACGCTTTATTCAGCTCAATGCGACTACCTCAGAGAGACAAGAGGCGGCGGAAACGGAGACTACAGGATCATGGTGCTATGCCCTGAAAGCATACAGGAAGCAGTTGACCTGACTGTGCTTTCCTTCGACCTTGCTGAAAAATACAGAATGCCAGTTATGCTTATGACTGAAGGCGCTCTTGGACAAATGATGGAGCCATGCGACCTTCCTGAGTTCAAGGAAGTGAAAAGGCAGCCATGGGGCTTTGATGGAAAATACTCATACAAGAAGGTGGGTATATTCGACAGAGATTCAATGAAAGAGGCGGTGCTGCTTAATGAAAAGCACAACACGATAAAAGCAACAGAGCAAAGATGGGAAGACGGCAACGTGGAAGATGCAGATTACGTATTCGTTTCATTCGGCCTTCCAGGTAGATCTACTAAAGGCGCAGTAGAGCAGCTTAGAGGTCAGGGACACAAGGTTGGATTCATAAGACCAATAACAGCTTGGCCGTTCCCGGAAAACGCTTTCGAAAAAGTAAATCCAAATGTAAAAGGCTTTATTACAGTTGAAGCCAATGCAACAGGACAGATGGTGGATGATGTGGCACTTACGGTAAAGAAAATGAAGTCAAGTGCACCTGTTTACTGTCTGCCTTATGTATATGGGGTACCGGCAATGAAAGCTATACAAGCGGATTTTGCTAAAATAGCAGCTGGCGAAATAAAGGAGGTATACTAGTCATGGCTAAAGCTAGAAAAATTGCTGAAATAGCTAAAAAAACTTCATCGTTCTGCCCGGGCTGCGGACACGGAGTGGTTATACGTCTTGTAACTGAATGCCTTGAAGAGCTAGGCCAAGAGAACAACGTGATATTCGGCATAGGGGTAGGATGCTCGAGCCTTCTGGGCGGTGTGCTTGAAACAGATAGGCTTCACTGTCTACATGGACGTGCCGGAGCTGTCTGCACAAGCATGAAAAGAGTGAATCCGGATAACATAGTTGTATCATACCAGGGAGACGGAGATGCATACAGCATCGGCATAGGCGAGTCTACAAGTGCCGCGTACAGAAACGAGAATTTCACAGCAATACTAGTCAACAATACAAACTACGGCATGACTGGCGGTCAAATGAGCAACACTACAATGCCGGGACAAAAGACTACTACTTCTCCTAAGGGAAGAGACTGCTCAACAACAGGAAATCCTATAAAATTCCCTGAGTTTGTTGCATCACAGTTCGACATCGCATACGCTGCAAGAGGAGCTGTAAACACTCCTGCAAATGTAAATAAGCTTAAGGGCTACATCAAGAATGCGCTTGAGGCTCAAATAAACGGCGAAGGCTACTCTGTGGTTGAAGTGCTTTCAGGATGCCCGACAAACTGGGGAATGTCGCCGCTTAAGGCAATGGACAGAATCGAAAAGGAACTTATTCCTTACTACCCGCTGGGTGAATTCAAGACTAGGGAGGTAAAATAGCATGAAAGAAATCGTATTTGCAGGCTCGGGCGGCCAGGGAGTTCTAACATCGGGACTAGTTATCTCTCAAATAGCAGTGCATAAGGGAGCAAACGCCACATGGATTCCATCATATGGCTCAGCAATGAGAGGCGGCACAGCAAACTGCACGGTTAAATACGGAGAAGGCATTATATACAATCCTTCGCAGGAACAGCCTGATGTACTTCTCGCCATGAACGTGCCATCATTCAACAAGTTTATACATTCAGTGGCACCAGGCGGAACTGTAATAGTAAACAGCGACCTTGTTACATGCGATCTAAATGTAAGAGATGATGTGAAGATAATTGAGGTTCCATGCTCAAGATTGGCAATGGAAATAAATCACTCAAAAGGCGCCAACATAATAATGGCCGGTGTAATAGTGAAGGCAACAGGGGATTTCACGGAGGAAGAAGGCCTAAATGGCATGAATGACATGTTCAGAAAAAAGGGCAAGGAAAAATTCGAGGAAATGAACACAAAGGCTTTCAAGGCAGGCTATAATTTCATATAAAAAGCGCTGCGGGCATTTGTATAAACGTATTGTTAAAAAATTGTATTTTGATTTTGATTGATTTAATGATTGATTTTGGAGGGGATAATATGAATAAGAAACTAAAGCTGATGCTGACTCTGTTGGCGCTTGGTTCATGCTGGTCTATAGTTTACCTGATCCCATTTATACAATATGTTTTCTATGATCCATTTCAAGAAATGCTCGGAGTTAGCAACGCACAACTTGGATTCCTTATAACTATCTACGGACTAGGGAATTTTTACGGATGTCCTCTTGGCGGCTGGATAGCTGACAGATTCAACTATAAAAAGGTGTACGTGGGCTCGGCAATACTAAATGGTATTCTGGGAATTGCTTTTGTAATGAATCCTACCTATTCATTTGCTCTAATAATGTGGGTTGGCTTCTCAATAGCAAGTCTTGTAATGAATTATCCTGCACACATCAAGATAGTAAGAAATCTTGTCGGCGATGCAGACCAGGGCAAGATATTCGGAATGAATGAATCCATAATAGGCATTTGGAATATAGTGTTCAACGCTGTTATGATGTTTCTATTTGCGCGTTTCCTTGAGGGCACAGCCGGACTTAAGGCAGCACTTATGGGACTGAGCGTGATGTCGCTGCTTGTGGCCATACCTGTATGGATTATGCTTGATGATCCTGCAAAAGCAAAGGCCGAAAGAGAGAAGGAATCAGGAGAAAAGGAGCAGGTTCACAAGCTTGGATTCTCCGATTATATGCACATATTCAAGAGTCCAGCGACATGGCTGATAGCTTTCTCAATATTTTCAATATATTCTTATCTGACTACTATGACTTACTTTACACCATACTTTACAGACGTGCTAGGAGCAAGCGTGGCATTTGCAGGCTGGGTTGCTATAGTGAGAACATACGTTATGACGCTTATTGGTGCGCCGCTTGGCGGATACCTCACAGACAAGATCAAATCGTCTGCAAAGGTACTGCTTGGAGTAAACCTGGTAGGTCTTGCGGGAATGGCGCTCATGCTGAATCTTGGCAAAGGGACTCCTGTTTGGATACTCATAGCGCTCACATTGGTAATGGCACTTTCAGTGTACATGGGCAGAGGCTCATACTATGCGGTTATAACTGAACTTAGAGTGCCTAAGAAATACACTGCTTCAACAATAGGGATGGCTGCGGTTATAGGCTTCTCTCCTGACATGTTCCAGTTTGTGCTTTACGGAAACTGGCTTGATAAGTTCCAAAATACAGGCTACACTTACATGTTCATGTACCAGATGGCAGTACTTGCCGTTGGCGCAGTGGCAGCCATGCTAGTACTGAAATTAAAAAGCAAAAGACTTAAAGCGGTTGAGGTTTCAGAAACAAGCGAAATAGCAGGATAATACAAACAATCTAACCCCCATAATGAAGGCACCTTCGGCTAAACGGTAATTGGCTGAGGGTGTCTTATATAATACAAAAAAACAGCAAGTATATGATTAAAAAGTCATAGATATTTCAGAGGTGAATAAAATGGAAGATACATTGATTGCATCAACAGAAAGCATACTGTCATTGTTTGCAATAGTACTTATAACAGGAATGATATTTGGAAAGTTAAGCGGACTAGTAAAGCTTCCAGACGTTGTAATGTTCCTTTTCGGAGGTATATTCATAGGCCCTTATGTACTTAATCTTGTCGGCACTGATGTTTCTCCGATAGGGAACCATCTGCTCCTTACTTTCGGTTCGGCATTCATACTTTATGACGGAGGCAGGGAGATAAGGCTTAAGGTATTAAATAGCGTAAAATGGACTGTGGGATTGCTTGCTATAGTAGGAGTCGCAATATCTTCGGTGCTCACTGGATATGCGGTCCAGGAGATTTTCGGAATAAGCATGATATATGCGCTGCTCCTGGGAGCCGTTATAGCATCCACCGATCCGGCAACTCTTGTGCCAGTATTCAAATGCATAACTCTGAGGGAAAAGGTCAAGCAGACGATAATAAGCGAGTCGGCTTTCAACGATGCCGCCGGAGCCATATTTGTATTTTCTATAATAGCAACAATACAAAGCGGAGTTTTCTCGCTTGGAGACAGTGCCAAAGAGCTTGGAGTCATGATAATAGGCGGCATACTTGTAGGAGCTATAGTAGGAATAGTGCTTTCATATGCAATTTCTGACAAGAAGCTAGGAATACTTCATGAATATGCACCTGTTGTATCAATATTCGCAGTCATAATATCATACGTGCTTGCCGACAAGATGGGGGGCAGCGGCTACATGGCAACGTTCGTAACAGGGCTTGTTTGCGGTAATAAATCCACATTCGGACTTTTTGTTCCGGAGAATCCGGCTCTTGTTCAGTCCCATGTGAGAGAAACGCTCTCAATGCTCATGAGAATGGCCATATTCATAATGCTTGGAACGCAGGTTGATTTCGTCGCTCTTTCGCTGTACTGGAAGCAGTCGCTTGTTGTGGTATTTCTGCTCATGTTTGTTTTCAGGCCTATTTCAGTGCTCATATGCGCGCTTCCTGACAGGCAGGCCAAGTGGACCTTCAAGGAGATACTGTTTATGTGCTGGGTTAGGGAAACTGGTGTAATACCTGCTGCGCTTTCAGGCATGATAGTCTCCATGCATCTGCCTCACAGCGACATGATATCTTCTGTCGTATTCATGACCATACTAATAACGTTAACTGTGCAGGCAAGTACTACAAAGTTATTTGCAAAGAGTCTCAACCTGCTTGAGGACGAGGGCTGTCTTGCACAGCCAAAGTATTCGCTTGAGAAGCTCGTCTAAATCAAATGAGGGTATGTAGCTTGCAAATAAAGGATTGTACGATATGAAAAATACAAAAATCTTCATAAAAAATGCAAATCGTATTGACATGCAAAATAGGAAGGTATAAAATAAAAACAGTAATATAGGAACGACGTTCTATTAAGTAGAACGATAAAATTCTATAAATTGCCACTGTAGAATCCACGTTTAAATGTTATTTTTTATACAAAATTAGCAGAACATCGTTCTAAAATAATGAACGTAAGCTAAACTCTTCAAAACCGGAGAGGATGAATAAATTCTTGAAATTTGAACATTAGGGAGGATTTAAAATGAGAATACTTACGATTAATCCGGGTGGAACTTCTACAAAAATTGCAGTATTTGAAAATGACAATCAGATAATGAAAAAATCCATAGTCCATACGGCTGAAGACCTTTCGCCGTTCAAAACAGTATTCGACGAGTATGGCTACAGAATGCAGCTGATAGTAGATTCGCTTACAGAAGCAAGCATCGATCCGGAATCTCTTTCTGCGGTTGTAGGAAGGGGTGGACTTCTAAAGCCAATAGAAGGCGGCACATACCGCATAAATGATTACATGATAGACGATGTTAAAAATGCAGTTAAAGGGGAGCACGCGTCAAACCTTGGGTGCGTACTAGCTAAATCGATAGCAGACACAGTCGGAATTCCTTCCTTTGTAGTCGACCCGGTTTCAGTGGACGAATTCTTGCCAGAAGCCAGAATCACAGGCATCAAGGAGATAGAGAAGGCAAGCTGGCTTCACGCTCTTAATCAAAAGGCAGTGGCCAGGAAAGTTGCCGAATCGCTTGATAGAAACTATGGGGACCTCAATTTCGTTGTTGCGCATCTTGGATCAGGCATATCAATTGCAGCACACAAGAAAGGCAAGATGATAGACGGCGGCGGCGGAAGAGTCGACGGGCCCTTCTCTCCGGAGCGAAGCGGCGGACTCCCTGCCTATCCTCTTATAGAGCTTTGCTACTCAGGCAAGTACACTCATAAGGAGATGGTTGCAAAGGTAAGCAGCATCGGAGGCATGTACGACTATCTTGGAACAAAGGACATGATAAAGATTGTCGACATGTACAATGAAGGCAATCCGACTGCAGTTGACGTGCTTAATGCATTTGTGCTTCAGACTGTAAGAGAGATAGGAGCCTACGCGGCGGTGCTTGAGGGCAATGTGGACAGGATAATAATTACAGGCGGCATAGCATATTCGAATGAAATCGTAGAGATGATCAAAAAGAAGGTCCTATTCATAGCGCCTGTAGCAGTAGTTCCGGGTGAAGAGGAAATGGAAGCCCTAATGCTTGGAGCCAAAAGAGTGCTAAGCGGACAGGAAGAAGCCAAGGAATATCCTATGAAGGAAGGTGTGTCAGTTGTTTAAGAACTTTGAGGAAGTTTTAAGTATAGCAAAGAAAAGAGGACCTTTCAAGGTCAGTATTGCGGCAGCACATGATCGCGAAGTGCTAGAGACAGTTAAGATGGCGAGCGACATGGGACTCATATCTCCAATACTCGTAGGAGATGCCGAAAAGATAGCCTCAATATCCAGGGAGATAGGCCTTGGGGAAATGCCGATTGTCGATGCAGCGGATGAGGCTGAAGCTGCTCAGCAGGCTGCGCTGCTAGTAAAAAAAGGAGAAGCGCAGATTCTCATGAAAGGCTTTGTCAATACAAGCATATTCATGAAGGCTGTACTAAACAAGGAGACAGGCCTTAGAAGCGGACGTCTGCTTAGCCACATGGCTGCCTACGAGATTCCGGGACACAACAAAATAGTTTTCTGCACAGACAGCGGAATCAACGTGGCTCCTACGCAAGAGCAGAAAAAGGACATACTTACAAACGCACTTATGGCAATAAAGGCTATGGGAATCGAAAAGCCTAAAGTGGCGGCACTTGCAGCCAACGAGATGGTTGATCCCAAAATTCCTGCCACAGTGGATGCCAGAGCGCTTGTGGAAATGCACGAGCGCGGCGAAATCCCAGAGTGCATAATTGAAGGACCTATGGCCATGGATGTGGCCTGCAGCAGCGAAGCGGCTCACCACAAGGGCATAGAAAGCAAGGTTGCTGGTGATGTGGACCTGTTCTTCTGTCCGGCCATAGAGGTAGGAAATGTGCTTGGGAAATCATGGCTTTATTTCAACAAGGCAAAATGGGCCGGTATTGTGCTTGGAGCAACTAATCCGATAATACTCGGCTCTAGAAGCGACACTGCAGAAATCAAGCTTAACTCGGTTGCAATGGCCTGCCTGAGCTGCGGAGCGTAATTATCACAAAATACTTTCGGAGGTGTCTTTTATTATGAGATTTGCTGACAGAATGGACGAGGTCAAGGCATCAGCTATAAGAGCGGTTGGAAAAATAATTGCTCAAAAGAAGGGAGTCATATCTTTTGCGGCAGGTCTTCCTGATCCCACACTTTTCCCTTTCGATGAAATGCATGCCGTAACAGACAAGCTTTTAAAGGAAGATGCACTGGTGGCGCTCCAGTATGGACCTACTCAAGGCCACGGACCGCTTCTGGAGAAGATATGCGGCTTGCTCAAGGAAAGAGACAATGTGGATGCCAAGCCGGAAAACCTGATAGTAACAACAGGTTCTCAGCAGGGGATATCCTTTTGTTCGATGATAATGCTAAACCCTGGAGATGTTGTAATAACTGAAAATCCAAGCTATCTTGGGGCCATAAACGCATTCAGGCCATATCAGTGCAACTTCGTAGGCGTTGACATAGATGAAGACGGAATGATAATGGAGGATCTTGAAAAGGCGCTTCAGGAAAATCCAAACACAAAGATGATATATGTTATTCCCAACTTCCAAAACCCTACAGGCAAAACCTGGTCTAAGGAAAGATGCGAGAAGCTGATAGAGCTTGCAAACAAGTACGAGGTTGTTGTGATAGAGGACGATCCGTATGGACAGCTCAGGTTCAAGGGTGAAGCAGTGCCGACACTCAAGTCCATGGACACTCAGGAAAGGGTGATTTCACTTGGTTCATTCTCGAAGGTGCTTTGCCCGGGTCTTAGGGTTGCGTGGATGTGCGGTCCAAAGGAATTTATAGAAAAGGTGGAGCTGCTAAAGCAGGGAACTGATCTTCAGTGCAACCAGCTTGCCCAGATGCAGGTGCTTGAATTCCTCAACAACTATGACTTTGAAAAGCACATAGACAAGATAAGAACAGCATACGGCAATAAGTGCCAGCTTATGCTCGACACAATGAAGGCGGAGTTTCCTGCAGAGGCAAAATACACAGAGCCTGAAGGCGGAATGTTTGTATGGGTGGAGCTCCCTGGACACATTGATACAACTGAGCTTCTAAACAAAGCAATAGAAAGCAACGTAGCTTTCGTACCGGGAGAATCTTTCTATCCCCTGTGCGACTGCAAGAGTTCGCTTAGACTAAACTTCACAACAGTATCGGAAGAGAATATCGTAGAAGGAATCAAGATTCTAGGAGCTGTTTTAAAGGAAGAAATCAAAAACGGACAGGCCTAAAGCGGTGTAAAAGACTAGAAACTATTGAACGCCCAGCTATGGTATAATTATTGAAAACGATTGAAAGGAGATCATACCATATATGAATACTGACATTATAAACTCGGTAGATAGAGCTCTTGACATATTGCTTATTTTATACCGTGAGCAGAAGGAAATGGGCGTAACAGAAATTGCAAACGGACTTGGAGTCTATAAAAGTACCGTGTATAGGACTCTTGCCACGCTAGAAAATAAGGGTTTTGTACAGCAAAATCCTGAGAACGGCAAATACTGGCTTGGAATAAAGCTATATGCCATTGGCATGCTCGTAGGCGAAAAGATGCCACTCAAGGAGATAATACAGCCTTACGCCAAGGAGCTTTCAGAGCGATTCGGTGAGGTGGTCAATGTTTCCATACTAGATACTACGACCTACGAATACCCTAAGACTATTCTTATAATAAAGGAAGAAAAGCAGGGACAGATGCTTACTGTAAGGCCGTCGCTCGGCTCTATAAGCGATCCCCACACTGCGGCTGTTGGGAAATGTCTCTTGGCTTATTCCGATGATGAGACGGTCGGCAAGATGAAATGTGCCGATTTTGGCGGGACTACTGACACTTCAATTAAAAATTGGGAACAGCTTTGCGGGGAACTTGAAAAAGTCAAAGAAAAAGGATATGCACTTGATAACGAGGAGGCTGAAGCGGGACTCACATGTGTCGCGGCGCCAATTCTTGGCAAGAACAACGAAGCAATAGCTGCGATAAGCATTTCCGGACCAACTTCAAGGATAAATGCACCGGGGATGTTTGACAAGATATTGGATGGAGTAAAAGAAACAGCAGCAAAAATCAGCAAAAAGCTAAAATAAAGAATAATAAATTTCATTATATTCCCAGGAGTGTGTGCAAAAGCGCATATGTCTGGGAATATAGGTGCAATATCCTGATTTTATGAATATTCTAGCCCTATGCAAAGCGGAAGGGAGACTGCACGTGGAAAACGATACCAAGGCAAAAAGACCCTCGCTTTTGTTTGCTCTGACTTCTATCGTTCTAATAGCAATGACTCTCATGGGCGGACTTTTAGTGTTCCATGCAGACATGCATGCGCTGCTGTTCATATGCATTATAATCGCAGCTTTGGCATCGAAAATGCTGGGACATTGTTGGATTGATATTGAGCATAGCATGGTGCACGGAGTATCAAAGGCCATGGGTGCTTTGTTTTTCTTTTTTCTAATAGGCATGGCGATGGGTACATGGCTTCAAAGCGGTACAGTACCGGCTTTGATATACTATGGACTAGACATACTCAGCCCAAAATTTTTCCTGCCTGCAGGACTTGTAATATCAAGCATAGCGGCATTGGCTACAGGCAGTTCATGGAGCACGGCAGGAACAGTAGGCGTGGCTCTCATGGGCATAGGCATGGGCATGGGAATTCCGGCTCCGCTGGTTGCGGGCATGGTGATATCCGGAGCATACTTTGGAGACAAGATGTCGCCTCTTTCTGATACTACTAATTTAAGCCCTGCAATAGCGGGAGCCAACCTCTATGACCACATAACGGCAATGCTTTATACTACTATACCTGCATTTGCATGCACGCTTGTTGCTTACAGCATAATGGGTCTTAAGTATGCGAATTCAAGTCTGGATGTAGAAAAGATAAGCCAGATACAAAATGCTATAGATAGCTCTTTCAATTTGAACATACTGGTCTTTCTGCCTCTTGCAGTAGTATTGGTTTTGAGCCTGGCAAAATTTCCGGCCATACCAAGTATGGCAGCGGGCATCGTATCGTCAATACCTGTTGCCATGTTTCTGCAAGGGGTGTCGCTTATTGATGCCTTGAGTGTGCTCAACTACGGCTTTGCGTTCGACAGCGGCATCGAGGTTGTGGATACTCTTCTCAACCGAGGCGGAATACAGGGTATGATGTGGACTTTTTCACTTGCGATACTCGCACTCAGTCTCGGCGGCATTTTAACGGAAAGCAGCATAATGGATGTTGTAATTGAGAGAATGCTCAAGAGGGTTCACAATCCCAAATACCTTCCGGGACTCACAATAGCGACAACAACTTTTTTGAATGCAATAATGGGCGAGCAGTATATGAGTATAGTGCTCTCGGGCCAGCTTTACAAGGATGCATATCCAAAGGCAGGCCTTCAGCCGAGAATGCTCTCACGAGCGCTTGAAGAGGGTGGAACACTGACATCGGGGCTCTATCCCTGGACGACATGCGGAGCGTTCATGGCAGGAACATTAGGTGTCTCGGCAGCCCAGTACGCTCCCTACGCAATACTCAACTGGCTGAATCCGATGTTTGGCGTTTTATTCCCGATACTCGGGTATAGCCTTCTGACGGTCGAAAAACAGAAGAAGAAATTATAGAAATATCATACACTTCCCTTGTAGTAGACAGCTTATGAAATATAACTGTTTATCGCGAGGGGAGTTTTTTTATGGAAAGCATCAGAAACAGGCATGTTTGATGTTGACAAGAAAAAGGAGCGGACCTATAATATTAACTATGTTATTAGTTAACTATATTAACGATTAATATGATTAACTCCATAATCATTTGATTATGCATCACGGCAGGAGGATTGAATCAGTAATGGATATGAGAAAAGCCCATAAAGTAGTGCAGATAATGCAAAAGTTCCACAAGAGCACAGTGAATTTAAAAAACATAATCGAAATACCGCGCAGTGAGTTTATGATGCTGAAGCTTATAAAATCTCATTCGTATGAAAATGAGGGAATTACAGTATCAATGATAAGTGAGCTTATGGAAATAAGCAAGCCTGCAGTATCCCAGATGATAAACGTGCTTGAGGAGAAAGGTTACGTTGAGAGGGTAACGACGAAAAAGGACAGAAGAGTAGTGCATGTGCGCCTTACAGAGAAGGGCGAAAAATGCCTTAAAAAAGCAATGGACAGCTACATGAAAAATATAAGCGTCATTTTTGAAAAGATGGGTGAAGATGATGCAGCGGAGTTTCTGAGACTTCTTGAAAAGTTCTATCAGATAGCGAGCGGGGATGCCAAAAGAGATGAGGAACTCAAGTGATAAAGCTGGCTAGATATATAAGGCCCTACATCGGCATGCTCCTGTGCGCCGTGGCGCTGCTTTTCGTGCAGGCCATAACGGACCTGGCGCTGCCCGATTATATGGCCGATATTGTAAATACCGGCGTCATGTCGGGAGACAGAAACTTCATACTTAAAACAGGTGTCATAATGATACTTGTGACGCTGCTTGGAACAGCCGCTTCTATCACGGTCGGCTTTTTCGCGGCGCTCATAGCCGCTAACGTGGCGCGAGACCTGCGGCTGGATGTGTTTAGCAAGGTTTCGAGCTTTTCACACGCTGAGTTCGACAAGTTCTCGACAGCATCGCTGATTACGCGTACCACAAATGACATCTCCCAGGTTCAGAATGTCCTGGTCATGATGGTGAGGCTCGTGTTTTACGCTCCAATTCTGGGAGTCGGCGGAATCATTAAGGCTGTATCTAGCAGCGCATCCATGTCATGGGTTATAGGAGTCGCCGTTATATGCCTGGTAGGCGTGATAATGGTGCTGTTTTCGATAGTCATGCCTAGGTTCAAGCTGGTGCAAAAGCTTGTTGACAGGCTCAACCTGGTGACCCGCGAGAACATAGAGGGGATGCTTGTCATTAGGGCCTTCAACACCCAGCGTTTCGAGGAGGACAGACTGGACAAGGCAAATACGGACCTGACCTCGACAAACCTTTTCGTAAACCGCACGATGGCACTTATGATGCCCTTTATGATGCTGATAATGAACCTCACCACGGTGATAATAGTCTGGGTGGGAGCAAAGCAGGTGTCGTCCTTCAACATGGATATAGGGGACATGATGGCATACATGCAGTACGCCATGCAGATAATAATGGCATTCCTCATGATGTCCATGATGTTCATAATGGTCCCAAGGGCATCAGTTTCTGCAGAAAGGATTGCTGAAGTGCTCTCCACCGAGCTGACTGTGCTTGACGATGAGAAGCCTGTAGAATTCAATGGGGAGTTTGACTCTGAAGTGGAGTTTAGGGATGTTAGCTTTTGCTACCCCGGAGGCCAGGACAACGTGCTTCACAATATCAGCTTCACCGCAAGGGCAGGGGAGACTACGGCCATAATAGGGTCCACGGGAAGCGGCAAGTCCACCCTTGTGAATCTCATGCTCAGGTTTTACGACGTCACAGGCGGGCAGATTCTAATAGACGGGAAGGACATAAGGAAGGTCTCGAGGATAAGCCTTAGAGAGAAGATTGGCTATGTGCCGCAAAAGAGCTCACTGTTTTCGGGCACAATAAAGTCCAATCTCTACTACGCTGACAAGAATTCAACTATGGACAACATAGAAAAGGCTGCCAGAGTGGCCCAGGCGGCAGAGTTCATAAGCGGCAAGGAGGAAGGCTATGACTCGACAATAGCCCAGGGCGGAACAAACGTCTCGGGAGGCCAGAAGCAGAGACTGTCCATAGCCAGAGCGCTCGTCAAGAACGCTCCAATATATATATTCGACGACAGCTTTTCAGCGCTTGATTTGAAAACTGACAAAAAGCTAAGGGCGGCGCTAAAGAAGGAAACGGGCAGGAGCACAATACTTCTTGTCGCGCAAAGGGTAGGCACGATAATGGATGCCGAGCAGATAGTAGTGCTCGACAACGGCCGCATCGCAGGACTCGGCACGCACAGCGAGCTGATGAAGAGCTGCGAGGTCTACCAGCAGATAGCGCGCTCCCAGCTGAGCGAGGAGGAGTTGGCAAGGTGAGTAATAACAAGCAACAGGCGGGGCCTATGCCGCGGATGGGCATTGGAGGCCCAGGAGGAGGCAAGGCCAAAGATTTCAAAAAGACGTTAAGCGATCTTTGGAGATATCTTGCAGAATACAAAATCTCAATATACATGGTTGTATTTTTTGCACTGTTTTCAACGGTGTTTTCGATAGTAGGCCCAAAGCTCCTTGGAAAGGTCACAACAAAGCTCGTTGAGGGCTTGCTGGCCTGGTACGGCGGATTGGGACTGCTTACGGATTTTGACTATATAGGCAGGATGATAGGAATACTTATAGCGCTCTACATCGTATCGTCCGTATGCCAGTATGTCCAAAGCTACATAATGTCGAAGGTGGCAATGGACGTAACCTACAATCTGCGCAGAGACATATCCCACAAGATGAACAGGATACCTCTCAACTACTACGACACAAGAACCCACGGGGAGATTCTATCAAGAATAACAAACGACGTGGATACGGTAAGCCAGACGCTAAACCAGAGCCTCACGCAGATAATAACATCCGTGACGAGCATAGTCGGAGTACTTGCGATGATGCTATCCATAAGCTGGATAATGACACTTGCGGCGCTCCTTGTAATACCCACCTCGCTTGCGATAGTAGGCGTGATAGTCAAGAGGTCGCAGGGCTTTTTCAAGGAACAGATGGAGTCCATAGGCAAAATCAACGGCCACGTTGAGGAGATGTACGGGGGACACAGCATAGTCCAGGCTTTCAACGGCGAAGAGGAGTCGCTGTATAAATTCGAGGCCATAAACGGCAAGCTCTACTCGTCAGCATGGAAATCGCAGTTCGTATCTGGAATGATGCAGCCCATAATGATGTTCGTTGGAAACTTCGGCTATGTGGTAGTCAGCATACTCGGCGGATACCTGGCCGTAAAAAAGATGGTTGAGATAGGAGACATACAGGCCTTCATACAGTACATGAGGTCGTTCACTCAGCCTATAGCACAGCTTGCGGCCGTATCGGCCACGCTCCAATCCACAGTGGCTGCGGCAGAGAGAGTATTTGAATTTTTGGACGAAGAGGAGGAGACTCCGGACACCGCATCGCCGGTGATTGACGAGGATTTTCACGGCAGCGTGAGGTTCGAGAATGTGAGCTTTGGCTACACAAAGGACAAGACCATAATAAACAACTTCTCGGCAAGCATACATGCCGGACAGAAGGTTGCAATAGTAGGTCCAACAGGCGCAGGCAAGTCGACTATCATAAAGCTGCTTATGAGATTCTACGATATTGACTCGGGCAGCATAAAAATCGACGGCATAGACATATTCGACTTCACAAGGCAGGACCTGCGGGACATATTCGGCATGGTGCTTCAGGAGACATGGCTCTACAACGCATCCATAATGGATAACATAAGGTACGGGTGCTTTGACGCTACAGATGAGCAGGTCATAGAGGCTGCCAAGGCGGCTCACTGTCACGAATTCATACACGCACTTCCTGACGGCTACAACATGATACTCAACGAGGAGGCCAGCAACATATCCCAGGGCCAAAAGCAGCTTTTCACAATTGCCAGGGTTATACTTGCAAATCCAAAGATTCTAATACTCGACGAGGCGACAAGCTCTGTGGACACCAGGACAGAGATACTAATACAAAAGGCGATGGACCACCTAATGAGCAACAGGACAAGTTTCGTAATAGCCCATAGGCTGTCAACAATAAAGGATGCTGACCTGATACTTGTAATGAAGGATGGGGACATACTGGAGCAGGGCAGCCACGATGAGCTCCTGAAGCAAAACGGCTTCTACGCCGATTTGTACAACAGCCAGTTTTCTGAGGGTGAAGAATAACAATCTTTGAAAGGACGAGGTTCTCAATATGAAGGACATAAAGGACTTAAAAAAGCACCAGAACAAGATTTTCATAGCAATAGCAGCTGTGATAATGGTGGGAGTTGGCATATGGTTTTACTTCTACTGGCAGGGCAGCACATACTACAAGACGGACAACGCGAAGGTCACAGCGGAGCTGAGGACCGTGTCACCTCTTGCCAGCGGCAGGCTTGTAAAGCTCAACATCTCAGAAGGCAGCATTGTTAGGGCAAACCAGGTGATAGGAAGGCTTAACAGCGGCGCATACCTTAGATCGCCCATAGACGGCGAGGTGGTCAAGCTCAACGTCGTGCTCAATCAGGTCATATCTCCATCTACAGCAGCGGCGGTAGTTGCGCAGACTGGCGACATATACGTAGGCGCCAACATAGAGGAGACAGGTATTACGAAGATAAAGGAAAACCAGGAAGTTATAGTGTATCTTGATGCGTATCCAGGCAAGAAGTTCAAGGGGCATATCGAGGAGATAGACAAGGTGACCCAGGCCGCGCTTTCCGGCAATGCAACAAGCTACACCACAAGCGGCACATACACAAAGGTGACCCAGCTGATTCCAGTAAAAATTGTAATAGACGATGACGTGGAGCTAGAGGGACTCATAGGTACGAACTCCACCGTCAAAATCAAAGTCAAATAATATATAGGAAGGTATGGTCATGATGATGAACAAGAAACGACTAGCAAGGCTCGGATGCGTAGCCCTGCTTTCTGGAGTAATGATGATTTCGGCCGCGTGCGGCACAAGTGAGCCTGTAAAGAAAGCAGAGGCACAGCAAAAGGAAGTGCAGGGTGATTTCATAGAGGCAGCCGGCAAGGTCACCGCAGGCGAAATCAGAAACATCACTCTGGAATTCCCGGCAATAGTCGAGGACGTTTTAGTCGAAGAAGGCGAGCATGTAAGCCTCGGGCAGGAGCTGTTGTCGCTTGACATACACGAAATAAGGCAGCAGATAACCAGCATGGAAAACAACCTCAAAATGGAAAGGCTCCAGCTTGAAAAGCTAATAAGCAGCGACACCAACAACGGCATGAGGGAGTCGAGCGCTCTTAATAGCGCGCAGGAAAGCCTTCGCAGGGCAAGCGATGACCTGCAGAAAAAGCAGACTCTGTATGAGGCCGGCGCGATACCCAGAAACGACTTCATAGACGCACAAAGAAGAGTGGCGGACGCGCAGCAGACAGTTTCAGACGCGAGCATATCAAGCTCAAATGACTACAAGCTGAGCATAGAGATAGAAAGACAAAAGATAGCCACGCTTGAAGCCGACCTCAACCAGCTTAGAAGCAAGCTGAGCAAAAGCTACATGCAGGGCAGCATGATAGTATCAGAGTTTCAAAACGGAATGGTCCAAGACATAACTCCAGTAGCTGGAGACACAGTCCAAAGCAGCAGCAGGCTCCTGAACCTTGTAAACATGGATACGCTCGAAGTCGAAGCAGAAGTGCTGGAGGACTTCATAAAGGACGTGAAGCTCGGAGCCAAGGCAGACATACTTCCGCTTTCAGACTCGGGCAAGCAGTACAAGGGCACACTAACAAAGATAGCCGACATGGGCGTTGAAAAAAACGGCGAGACTGTGGTCACAGTGCAGATATCGATAGACGATGCGGATGAGCTGATAAAACCGGGATTCAATGTTGACGTGAGGATAGTTAAATAACATGCGACATAGCGAATGGTGATAAATGCTAAACTCATGATAGTTGTAATGTTGAAAGAATAGTTATTGTGAAAGAGTCAATCATTAGTGTTGGCTCTTTTTTGTATGCATATTGATGGCAAGAATCAATCAAAGATAGACTTACTTAAGGAGTTAGAAGAGTATAAAAAACGATTTACTAAAAGCACTAAATTTACTCATAGCTGTGACAGAATAAGCCAAGTTATTTATTTTGCGCACTCGACACATGTTGAGTGCTGACCACTACTAAAATAGGTGTGGTGGTTGTTCAAAAGGCAATAGTGATGTTAGCATAAAAAGTGGACACGCATCCTGAGTGGGATAAAATATATGTAAGGAGCGTGTTGCAAATGAGTACTAAAAAATCGTATACAAAAGAATTTAAGGAAAATGTTGTCAAAATGGTTAT
>Ga0302237_1000022_pt1:97500-211816 | contig 211816 bp, 196 predicted proteins | sample AAG_UR_Ala_MG_FD_193530 | JGI IMG/M metagenome (GOLD analysis project Ga0302237, IMG submission 193530) | Enriched activated sludge microbial communities from anaerobic digester in WTTP, New Holstein, Wisconsin, United States - AAG_UR_Ala | ecosystem: Engineered > Bioreactor >... | reverse complement strand
CTTCGTGCTGCGACAGGCCATGGAAATCAAACTTAAAAAAATCTTCGATCTCTGCTATAAACGGGCTCTCTCCCGTCAACGACCTGAGCCCCCTCTTCGGTAACATTTATTTATGAGGCAACGGGCCTTCCGCAAACCCCCGTACTATGGGCTCCTCGGCGGGCTGCCGGTGTTCCCGACCTTCGGGAACCACGATATCTGCTCCCGTCCCCTGGGCAAGCCGTTCTCGAGTGCGGACGGATACTACGAATACTGGAAGATGGCCTACCGGCAAGGCCTCCGGCTGCCCTCGGCGGGATGGGATGACGCCTCGACGCGCTTCAACACCGACAACGGCGGGTTCTTCTACACGTTTCGCTACGGCAACGTCATCTTCCTGTCCCTCGGAGTCCCCTGCCTCGAGGAATGCGGGCTGGGCCGCAAAAAGACCCCGTTTAGCTACGAGAAGAACTGGACATCGGAATGGGGGAAAGAGCAGGAGAAGAGACTACGAATATTCCTCGGCGCCATCCGCCAGGAAATCGCGAGGCCGGACGTCTGGGTCGTCGCCTATCTGCACGATCACCATGCGGCCATCGATTTCGAGAAGGCCTATCCCCAGCTGTTCCTCCGCAACGGGGTAGACCTCGTGCTGGCGGGGCACCAGCATTTCTTCCAGCACAGGACGCTCACCGACGGCAACACCGACTACCGGGCCGTCGTGGTCGGCACCGGCGGTTTCGGAGATACGGATTGGGGGGACGACTGTCACAGGCCGGGCTTCATCCTGGCCGAAGTCCGTGGCAACGTGCTACAGTACTGGAAATACGACACGCACCGCTGCAACACGGTGGGCAAGCCGGATGGCCGGGATGCACTCGCTCCGACCATCCGGGAATACTGCCGGCTGACAAAGACCGGGTTCGGCAGACATGACGTGGAGGGCACCGAAGGGTGAGACAGGGCCGGGCCGCTACATTCCCATGTAGGCCTTCCGGATCTCCTCGGAATTCAGGAACTCCCGCAACGAACCCGACTGCACGATGCGCCCGCTCTGGAGATCCGGGGGTCAGGTCTTGCCTTTTGCCTTTACGCAGAATAACCGGCCCCGTCATCGATGGCGTGCCAGAATCATCCAGGGGGTTGCGAGATTGTCATTGCCCGCAACCCTCTTTTCAAATAGCCGGACGCAGCCAGATACGCTTGGTATCACCTTGCCCCGAAGGGTCGGACTATAAGGCCAGGAGAAGACGTGCCAAGAAGATAGACCTGACCCTCCTACCCTGCTCATAACTCATAATACGAAGAGAGTCGTCTTTTCTTGAATGTCTCTTTTTCCGCGCCATGATCACCCGGACTTGATTCAAACCCCAAAGGGCTTCCAGCGCGCGATGTTCCCCTCTTGGTCATGAAAGATTTATTTTGATCGACAACGATGAAGCTCTGCGACGTCTGAAGGCGGTCGGTTGAGATGTCTTGTCATAAAAGGAGGGAGGACCGTCAGGCGGAGGTGTACTATCCCCGGAATACGGGGTGCCGGGCGGCCGCCAGGTTGACGATGCGGCTGCCCATTTCACCGTAGGAGTAACCGACTTCAGCCGCAGCGTAGGTCATTGAGGTCCGGGGATTGATGTCGGGGTTCGGGTTTACATCAATGACATAGAAGATCCCATTGAGATAACGGACATCAATGCGTCCGTAGTCCCGGCAGCCTACAGCCTGGTAGGTGGCCAGGACGATCCGCTCGAGTTCGGCCTGAGCCGGGGGATCCAGCTCAGCCGGCACGCACAGGTCGATGCTCTCATAGAGACGGGATCCGGGAGAATACTTGGCTTCGTAAGTGAAAAGCCGGTCCCGTATGTCGGTCAGGCCGCTGTAATCAATCTCCACCGGGGGGAGCGCGGAAATCTTTCCGTTGCCCCAGACCGCATCGTGAAACTCCCGCCCGTTTATGAATTCCTCTACCAGGGCGGGCTGTTTGTGCGTCTCCAGAATGAAAGCCACGCGGTCTCCGAGTTCGGCCGTCGACGTGACGACGGATTCGGGAGAGATCCCGATGCTGCAGTGCTCATGGGCGGCTTTGACAATGGCAGGAAAAATGTTCCATCTTCCGACCTCGGGAGAGTGAAAGACATCCCAGGACGGTGTGGGAAGATGCGCTTCGTCGAGAATGCGCTTGACCCGGGGTTTGTCGTAAGACAATGCGAGCACATCGAATGACGAACCGGTAAACACGAAACCCAGCTGCTCCATCACCCTGACGACTTCCGGCTCGCTGCGGGGGATGCCGGGAAGTTCCTCGCACCAGTTGAACACGATATAATCCCGGGGGTCAAAGGTGCTCAACCGATCAGCCAGAAAACCGTCTTCAACCGCCACAACCTCGATAGGATGACCCAAATCCTTCAAGGCATTGCCGAGCGTCAAGACTTCCTGTTCAGCTTCCCGCCTGTCTTCCGGTTCCCATTCGGGGTTCATGTTGTGGAGCAGGAGGACGGGCAGGTCGTACCGGAGCTCATCCACGATTTTCCTGTTTTGCCGCCCGGCTGAAGGACCTTCACTTTGCGTCCTGGAACCCGGGGGCGAAATTATTTTTGTTCCTCGCCATTGCGAGCGGTTAAGTTCTTGAAGCCGGATCGTGTCAATGATAGACCGTTTTCATAAGAGACACGGACCTTCTTCAATTAGCGTCAGGGTTGGCCCCACCGTGGAGGGTGTTGAGCTGTCAGTTCGATGCCGAGAAACGACGACTGGACATCGGACTGGACTTTCCCCGGGGGAGCCGTTTTCCCTGTCCCTCCTGCGGGCAGGGGGACTGTCCGGTTCCCGATACGGAGCCAAAGAGCTGGCGGCATTTGAACTTTTTTCAGCTACGTCAGCCTCCTTGTCGATCTGGAGCAGCCCCGGACGGTCTTCGTCACCGAAGGCAAGGATGCCTCGACCATCGAGCGGTTCAAGGCCGACTTGCTCGACCATGGCGGACGTGCCGAGGCCGTCGAGGAGATCTGCTGCGACATGTCGCCTGCCTTTATCCCGGGCGTGCAATCGCAGTTCCCGCAGGCCCGGTTGACCTTCGACAAGTTCCATGTGATGAAGTTCCTCAACACCGCCGTCGACAACGTGCGCCGCCAGGAACAGCGCGAGCGGCCCGAACTCAAGCACACCCGGTATCTTTGGCTCAAAAACCCCGAGCGTCTGTCGGCCCAACAACGTTCAACCCTGGAGACCCTTTGCCCCAAATGGTACTTCTGGGCAACCCACAGCCGGCTGGAACCCATCGAGCAGTGGGCGAAAACCCTTAAAAAACACTGCCAAGGAATCCTCAACGGGTTCCAGTCGCTCGTCAACAACGGCATCCTCGAAGGCATCAACAGCATGATCCAGGCTGCCAGAGCCAGAGCCCAGGGTTACCGAACCGTTAAGAACTTCATCACGATGATCTATCTCATCAGCGGCGAACGGGACTTCAGATTACCCACTTGTAATAGCGAGGAACCATGACTTCTGCCTCATCCGCACATAAGAAAAAAATTCCTGTTTTCTACAACCACGAATTCTCAGGGTATGGCGACTGATCATCCAGAAGTCGGCTGGAGAAAATATCCTGCGAAAGAACAGGAGCTGCCAGTATAAAGGGTTCTTGACCTACCTCTCCCTTGAGCTGTGGTGAGGTTTGGAAACATGCTCGCATCGCCATTTCTATTACCGCTAAGAGAAAGTGGCTAACAGGGGCAGAAAATTTAAAAAATAGACCCCATTGCCACAGGCAGAAGCCTCTCAGCAATAGAGTTATTTGATTCCGGACCCGAAAACTAATCAGGGGGCATGCGGACGCACCCCTGTAACCCATTTATGTCATCAGAGAAACAAGACGCGTCTTATTTTCTGAATTTTCGAGGGAACGCTGCCACAAGGCCTTCCGTCAACGCATCTGCAAGAACCATCATGTGGTCCTCTGCCTTGCTGTATTCAGCAATGCCTTCGGCATATTTCCCGGCCAACAATGCCGTCGCGTACACCAGGGTCGTATCGATGTGACCCCTCAACATGTCGCGAACGATTTCTTTCGGCCAGTGCCTGTTTGCCTTTGCCAGAAAATCGGCAATTTCCTGAGCATTTGCATACGCTGCAGCGATCGATTTTTCCAGTGCGGACTTGTCATTTGCCTTCGCATCTTTGCAAACCTGAATCGCTCCGGCAATGTGATCCTTTAAGAGCCTGGTAAGCCCTTCCGCAGCTGCGTCGCCGTAGAAAGAACGGATGGAGTTGCCGATATCTTCCTGATTTTTCATGAGCCGGGCAGCCGTCGCGTCGTAGATCGGGGAGTTTGTTGCAAACGCCGCCACCGCAGCGTACGTCCACTCCATGTGCTGAGCCCATAGTTTGCGCATCGTTTTATTCAAGTCTACCGCACTCTGGGTCCATACCATTTTTTTTGCAGTCTTACCGTGAGGATGATCCGCTGCAGACACGATGTTGCCTGTCAGAAAAACGCAGATCAATACGGCTAGGGCGGCAAGTGTTCTTGCTTTGCTCATGTTCGTCCTCTCCTTTCTTTCTTCGATGGTGACATGAATATGCGAACGCGCGCGCGGCATACATCGCGTTGCCGGCAGATTCAGTGTTTCGTCGTTTCCCGCTCGTCGGTTCCCGGGGAGTTGTCGTCGAAACCTGCCGCCCGGTCGACGAGCCGTGTGCATCGGGATCAGATCTTTTTTTGCCTTACAGAATGACCGGCCCCGCCCTCGAGGGTGCGCCGGATCAATGAAGGGGTTATCCATTTGGAGACAATCCCGTTTTTTTGTTGTACCTCAAAGGCGGCTGATGAACTCTCCACCGTGCGATCACTTTCGAAGGTCCTTCCTCCCGTGGTGCAGGTGACACATCCATACGGAGGTATCCACAAGAACCATTTTATTCCACGGCCATTCTCCGGCGAGGTATCCTTTTTAAACTCCTTCCCGTTCCTCCCGATTTTTTAAGCTCCTTACTGCGCTCCACAGCAATTAACGCTTCTAATCCAAGCTTGGCGAGTGTAGTATTTTTAACACCTGTCAGCTTTGAAACTTTCCCAATGAGGCCTCTCCGATGTTCGAGATCATCCTCATATTATCCTCCTGGAAATCTATATGCATGATTCGTGCGTATTTTGTCAATAAGCTCTTGATCAAGATAACGACGAAGCTCAGTGGCATGACGCCCGCCACGCTCACTGCAGGGGATGTCAGGCTGAATGGAATCGACCCCGTTGATTGAGGTATTGATGCCATAATATCCTCGCTGCGACCGCCCTCAATGGTTTCCAAGCCGCTGCGATTCGATCGACTTCTTCCGTCCTTGGTTTTGACGGTAGCCCCTTGATCTCGGAAACAGCCTTCTCTAGCGCGAGATCGCCCGAAGGCCAGACGTCTGATCTTCTCAACGAAAACAACAAATACGTGTCAGCAGTCCATTTCCCGACCCCTCGAATTTGCATGAGCCTTGTTCCGGCTTCTGTGTCGTCGATCCACTGAAGGGCTTCGAGATCGATCCTGGCCGCAACAAGATCTTCGGCGATCTTTCGAACATAAGAGGCTTTCTGGCGACTAAAGCCTATTTCTCGTAAAGTGTCCGTATGAAGAGTAAGGAATGCATCCGGGGTAACTGCAGAGATCGCATTCTCCAGCTTACGGAAAGTCGCCCGGGCGGATTCAAGAGATACTTGCTGAGCGAGAATCGCGAGGACAATACCCTGAAAGCCCGGTGGATGAGTCCGGAAAGGAGGAATCCCCCACTTGGCGACGACCCCTGCAAGACCTCGATCTCGTTCGATCAGTTTGGAGATCGCAAGACGATAACTCTGCTCCGTCAGTTCACCGAACTGAGGAAATATCCCCTCTCGTTGTGCTCTATCGTCCCGAAAATCCATAACCACCCTTCATTTCAGCCTGACGTAAAAGATCGGCGGCCGACACGCTTTTTCGCGCGAGTCTGCTGGAGCGATCTGTTCGTGGGCTATTCATTTTCCGGTTCCTCTTTCAAAGCTTGTGGAAGTTCAGTCGCCGATTCGGGAAACGCTTCTTTGGTTCATCGTATGTCCGTAAGGACTTTTTAGATGCGGGGGAGATGCGAGGGTCAGGTCTTGCTTTTTGCCTTTACGCAGAATAACCGGCCCCGTCATCGAGGACGTGTCAGAATCATCCAGGGGGTTGCGGCGATAACCGCAACCCTCTTTTCAAACGGCCGGACGCAGCCAGGTATGCTTGGTATCACCCTGCTTCGGAGAGCCAGATTATGAGGCCACGGGCAGAAACACCAGGAGAATAACAACTGTGTCTCCTTTCAAGGATAATTTTTAGGTTTCGCGCCGGCAGGTATTGTTCTTTAGCATGGCATTGAGGGTGATCAGGATCTTTCTCATACAGGCCACGATGGCCCCGGCCGTCCCAATTCTTTTCCCAATGCCTGTCATTTACGGCTTAAATATATTTTCATAAAAACCGATATTATTACCAAGAACCACCGGAGTGCTTTCATCATGCAGCCAGCGGAAAAAGCCAGAACCCCGATCAATGCGCCCCTGGGCCAGGCCCTGATCAAGAGGGGGATACTGACTCAAGCCCAGCTCGACAAGGCTCTGGAAATACAAAAGCAGAGAAAAAATCTATACTTGGGAGAGATATTGCAGAATCTCGGCGTTAACCAGAACAAGATCAACGAGACCCTGGATTTTATCAATAAGAGGAAGAAAATCGGCGACATATTGATCGACCTCGGGTTGATCACCCCCGCGGGGTTGGAACGGGCCCTCAAGGACCAGAAACTGATCCAATCCAAAATGGGTACCAGAAAACCCCTGGGTATTCTGTTGTTCGAGATGGGGCTGATCAGCTACAGGGATTATATGACGGCCCTCTCCAAGCACTTATCTATTCGGATCGTCACACTCGAAGGCAACAGGGTAAACCCATCCCTGCAGGACATGCTGGGCAGGAAATATGTCTGCAAACACGATGTGCTGATCCTGGAAGACGATGGGCGCACCGTAAAGATCGCGCTGGGAGCACCAACGCCCTTCCTTATGCAGGAGATCAGAAAATCGATCCCATCCCATCGGGAAGTCATATTCTATTTAGCCCACCCCATGGAAATAGCGGCCGCTTACAGGATGATGTATGACCCGTTTTCCGAGAACCGCGACCGATGAACACCGCTGAACGGTCCTGACGGCAGCCCTCGATAGGGCACCATGATCATCAAGGGGTTGAAGCCTTTCGCTTCAACTCCTTTTTTATGCTCTGTCCGGGAGGGAGGCCGAGTCCGTCAGGGGGATTTTTTTATTCGTTCTGCTCAGAACCTGAACAGGCCGGAGAGAACATAACCGACGGCCGTAAACAACTGGGTCAGGAGGACGACGACAACGTTACGGGCCATGGCCGGCATCAGAATATCCATGTCTTCGTTCCGAAATGCACCCCCCATCGCTTTGATGGCGAGCGGCAGCGTAAACAGCGCCAGCAATGTGAATACGGGCATCGCCTTGAAAATGACCGCACCCACGATCCACACATATGTGAGGGTGGAAAAGGCAGTATAAACGGCAGCCGCACCCCGGCGGCCCATGGTGATGGGCAAGGTCTTTCTGCCCCCCACTTTATCCGCTTCGATATCGGGAAACTCGTTCAGAAGAAGCAGGTTATGGACAAGAAAACCGGACGGGACCGAGGCAATGAGGGCATGCAGGGTATAGGTGCCGGTCTGGGAAAAATACATGCCGAGGACCGGAAGGATCCCCAGACCGAGTCCCGGTGACCACTCCGGCCAGCGGCGTTTGAGGATTACAGGGCTGTACAGGACGACGCAGGCCGTGGCGATGACAATCAGCGGCAATAGAAGCCAGCCCTTCGTCACGCAGAAGTAGAGGCCGATCAACAAGGCCAGCAGGAGGCACACCGTCCCGAGCCGGGAGACCTCCTCCGGCTTCAGGAGCCCCCGTTTGATGAGTCCGCTGCCGCCGCTGAAAGGCGTGACGGTCGCGACCTTGTCCACCCCGCTTTTATAGTCGAAGTAATCGTTCAGGGCGTTGCAGCTGGCGTGCGCCAGGACAAGCCCGATGCCGGCGAGAGCGGCCCCCCAGACATTAAAAAAGCCGTCGTACCAGGCAATGCAGGCACCGAGAACACCGAGCGTCACGGCAAGAAGCAGAAATTGCGGTCTCGTGGCCAGAAAGAATATTCTCAATTTCCCGAGCGGCATACGGGAGGGAAACTACGCTTTTCCAAGGATTATGTCAAATGGGGACTGAAGCTCGGAATAGAGGCGTTTTCTGGCATTTGAGGACAGACGATGAACGTCAAAGGGTTACGGAAAAAGCCGCGGCCTTTTGTATTCCGGCTGAGGGGGGCGGATGGGTTTGACTCGCCCGCGTTTACGAACCCTTTCATACTCTCTCATTAGCCGACGCCCGGAGAAAATATGTAATAAATGAAACGTTTGTCGTATCTATTTCCCGGAAGATCAGCCGTAAAATGAATCATCCCTGAACGCGAAACCAGCGAAGATCCATGCACGGATAGGGGCCGGGACTGCACGATCTTTTGCCGGAAAAACGAGAGGCGGATCGACAGGAGCAACGCCCGCGACGGTGTCACGACCGTTCATGACATCAAAAAACAGATCGTCGAGGCCGCAAGAGCGATGCTCAGTCATCACGGAGAGGGAGGCTCACCATCAAAGACAAGGATGGGAAGGTCAAGATCAAAGACACGATCAGGACCTCGACGGGGTCTCCGGGTCCGGACACTCTCCTCTTGTCGGCGCGACGAAAATCATATCGTTTGCCCGATCCTGCATCTCACCTGAAAAAATAACCCGTTAACCTCGTGAAAGGAAAGGGGTTCAGACCGAGGACCGTTGATCCCTTTCCCCTTTTATACCGCCCTAAAACCTCCTTGACATACGGAGACGGTTAAACTATCGTCCCATGTCGAGCCGGTGCGGGGACAGTCCGTGCACGGAAATTCGCTCGTAAACCTATCACATTGCAATATAGACAGGTTCCTGTCACAAGCGTACCACACCTGCGAAGACCGATGCCGCGTGCGCCTTGGTCCTGCCCTTGCAGCGCAGGTGAAATAACAATCAGACTAAGGAGGGTTGTCTATGGCTTACTGCAAATCATTCGTCAAGCTCTTGTTCGTGGCAGCCGTGGCTGTCTGCCTGGCCCTTGGCGTCACACCGGGGCAGTCCATGGCCCAGGAAAAGGTCATCAAAATCGGAACGATCTTCCCCCTGACCGGACCCGTGGCGACCGCCGGCCAGCGCTGCAAGGCGGCGGTGGAAACGGCAGCCGAGATCATCAACAACAAACACCCCAATGTCAAGGTACCCCTGGCCGCCCAGGCGGGCCTCCTCGGCGGTTATAAGATCGTGCTCGTGCACACCGACAGCCAGGGCAAGCCCGACGTGGGCAAAGCCGAAGCCGAGCGCCTGATCAACCAGGAAGGCGTGTGGGGCCTCATCGGCGCCTATAACAGCGCTGTGAGCATGCCGGCGAGTCTCGTGGCGGAGCGTGCCAAGAAGATCTTCATGTGCGGTGCTTCCAGCTCGGCGGCCCTGACCCAGCGCGACCTGAAATTCTTCTTCCGCACGGCTTCCACGGACGAGGTCGAGTCCCATGAGTTCGTCGAGGTCCTGAAGTGGCTCAACAAGACCCAGAAGAAGGCCAATCTGAAGACGCTCGGTATCATCTATGAAAACTCCGTGTTCGGAAAGCACGCGGCCGAAGAAGCCAAGAAGGCGGCGGCCAAGGGCGGCTTCAACGTCGTGGCCGACGTGCCCTTCAACCCAGGCGCCACCAACCTCGACAGTGAGGTGCAGACCCTCAAATCCAAGAACCCCGACGCTCTCTTCGGTGCCGTGCTGGGGGCGGATTACTCCCTGATGGTCAAGACGATGAAGAAGATGAACTGGATCCCCAAAGCGTGCCTCAACTACTGCAGCGGCTACCAGGACCCGGTCATCGCCAAGCAGCTGGGCGACGACGCCAGCTACTTCATGGGTTCGACGGGTTACTCGCCCCAGTTCGCCGACATCATGCCCGCCGTCGCCGAGGTGGAGAAGATCTTCAAGACGAAGACCGGCGGCGTCCCTTACGACAGCGACAGCATCCAGGAAACCATAGCCCTCCTGGTCCTGGCGCAGGCCATCGAGAAATCCAAGAGCCTTGACCCCGAGGTGGTGGCCAAAACCCTGTACGCCAACACGTGGCCCTCCCCGCTCTCCCTGTCCGGCAAAGTGGCCTTCTCCCCGGGCGGCCAGAACAAGCTGGCCCTGAGCATCATCACCCAGCTTCAGGGCGGCGAGTACAAGAGGGTCTTCCCCAGGGAGAAGGCGAACACGAAGGTCGTCTTCCCCATGAAGCCGTGGGACAAGCGGTAGATTCCATCGGCGTGGCTGCGACCCAGAAAGGTGCCGGGGGTCTTCGGGCCTCCGGCACCTTTACGATATCCGCCGGTCAAGTTTTCCTATGGACACACTGCTCCAGGTACTTCTCAACGGCATACTGAACGGCATGCTCTACGCCCTGGTGGCCCTCGGGCTCTGCCTGATCTGGGGCGTCATGGACGTCATCAACTTCGCTCACGGCGAGTATGTGATGGTGGCCATGTACGTGAGCTACTGGCTGGGGTTCCTGGCGAATGTGGACCCTTTGATTTCGACCCTCGCGGGCGGCGCCCTCATTTTCATCCTGGGGGCTCTCACCTACAAACTCATCATCCACTACACCGTCGGCAAACCGCCGCTCTCGGCCCTACTGGCGACCTTCGGTCTGGCCATGCTCCTCAAGAACCTCTGTCTTAACCGCTTCACGCCCAATTTCCGCATCCTCTCCGACACCTGGCTGGGCGACAGGACGTTTCAACTGGGCGGCCTGATCGTGCCCCTGCCCCAGCTGGTTACGGCCGTCCTGGCGCTCCTGGTGATCGGCCTTGTCTTCTACATGATCCGCAGCACGAGATTCGGCTGGGCCGTCCAGGCCACGGCCATGGACCGCGAGGCGGCGGAACTGATGGGCATCAACACGGAGCGGATCTACATCCTGATCTTCGGCATCGGCGGGGCCACCGTCGGCATCGCCGGGGGCATCATGCCCACCTCCCTCGCCGTGCACCCGGAGGTGGGCACCATGTTCGGGCTCATCGCCTTCATCTGCGTGGCCATGGGCGGCTTCGGCAGTATCCCCGGGACACTGATGGCGGCGATCCTCGTCGGCGTGGTGGAGGCCTTGAGCGGCTATTACATCGCCCCGGTATTCAAGTACGTGGCCGTCTTTGGCCTTTACCTGGCCGTCGTGTTCCTGCGGCCCAAGGGTATCTTCGGCTGGTGATCCTCATGAACGCGCTGAAACGAAAAGACCTCTTCCGGCTGGCCCTCGTGGCGGCGGCGGCCCTGATACCGGCCGTGCCCGCCGTGGCGGGCAACACCTTTTTCATGCACGTGCTCATCCTGATCCTGCTCTATGCCTGCATGTCGCAGGCCTGGAACATTATCGGCGGATACGGCGGTCAGGTCTCCTTCGGTCACTCGGTCTTCTTCGGAATCGGCGCTTACGGGGCGGGCATGGCCGTCGTCACCTACGGCATGAGCCCCTGGCCCGGGGTGATCGCGGGCATGGTGGCAGCCGCCGTCGTGGCTGTGCTCATCAGCTATCCTTGCTTCAAGGTGCTGAGCGGCCACTACTTCGCCATCGCCACCTTCGCCATCGTGGAGATCTTCAACCGGATGTTCCTGGTCTGGTACTGGGTGGGCGGTGCGCTGGGGCTGGATTACCCGGTGATCGAGGAGGGGCTGAAGAACATGATGTGGTACGACACCAAGACCGGCTACTACTACTGCGCGCTGGGGCTCTTCGTGCTCGTTTTCGGCATCGTGCGGTTCCTCGAGGGCCACCGGTTCGGCTACTACCTGAGGGCCGTGCGAGCGGGACAGGAGACGGCCGAATCCCTCGGCGTCAACAGCACGATCGTCAAGCTTGCGGCCATGGCCCTTTCAGCGGCGCTGGCCGCCCTGTGCGGCTCCTTTTTCGTGCAGTACAACCTGCGTGTCGATCCGGCAATGGTCATGTCACTCGACATGTCGATAAAGTTCGTGCTCGTCACGATCCTGGGCGGAGCGGGAACCCTGGCGGGACCGCTCCTCGGGGCCGCGGTACTCATCCCGCTGCAGGAGTACACCCGGGCGCTCTGGGGCGGCCTGGGAGGCGGGGTGGATCTGATCGTCTTCGGGCTTCTGATCATCATCATTGTCATTAAGCAACCCGCGGGCATCACGGGGATCGCCCGCGATATCGCCAAGCTGGCGGGCCGCCGGCCGGCCGAGGCGAAGGGAGGAGCCTCCCGTGGCACTGCTTGAAGTGCGTGACGTGACGAAGAAATTCGGGGAACTCGTCGCCAACGACCGCGTGAGTTTCGCCGTCGACGCCGGCGCCATCGTGGGGCTCATCGGGCCCAACGGGGCCGGCAAGACCACCCTGTTCAACTGCATCTCGGGCCTGATGAAGCCGAGCGGCGGCCGGATATTCTTCGACGGCGTCGACATCACGGATCTTCCTCCCTACCGCATCGCCCGCATGGGTGCCGTGCGCACCTTTCAGGTCGTGCGACCGCTCAAGGACATGACGGTGCTGGACAACGTGCTGGTGGGCGCGTTCCTGCACGCCGCCGGCGGCGCTCAGGCCCGTGAAACGGCCGAGACCTGCATCCGGATGTGCAACCTCGCCGACTTTGCAGAAAAAATATCCGGCGATCTTCCCATCGGCATCAAGAAGCGCCTGGAGCTCGCCCGTGCGCTGGCGGCACAGCCCAAGCTTCTCATGCTCGACGAGGTCATGGCAGGGCTCACCTCCACAGAGGTCAAGGGCGCGCTGGAGCTGATACGGCGCATCCGTGAAAACGGCGTAACGCTGCTCATCGTCGAGCACATCATGGAGGCCATCATGCCTATCGCCGACAAGGTGGTGGTGCTGGACGGCGGCGTCAAGATCGCCGAAGGACCCCCCGCCCAGATCATCCACGACGAGCGAGTGATCTCAGCCTACCTGGGCGCAAAATTCAGCCGCCGTCTGCAGGCCGGCAGGGAGGGAGGCACTCATGGCTGAACCCATCCTGAGCCTGGTCGATGTCCACGCCGGCTACGACGGCGTGCCGGTGGTTTTCGGCGTTTCCCTGGAGGTCATGCCGGGCGAACTGGTGGCCGTCGTCGGCGCCAATGGGGCCGGTAAGACCACCACATTGCGCGCCATCGTGGGCCTCAACAACCCCCTGCAGGGGACGATCCGCTTCGAGGGCCGGGACATCTCGCGGCTTCGCGCCCACGAGACCCTGACGCTCGGCATCAGTTACGTGCCCGAGGGGCGGCGCGTCTTCGCCAAGCTCTCCGTGGAGAAGAACCTGTCACTGGGCGCCTACACCGAAAAATCCCAAGCCGAGATCAGGCGGCGCCTCGATGAGGTGCTGGATCTCTTCCCCCTGCTCCGGGAACGGGCGAATCAGACCGCGGAGACCCTGAGCGGCGGCGAACAGCAAATGCTCGCCATCGCCCGGGGGCTCATGTCACGACCCAAACTTCTCATGCTCGACGAGATGTCGCTGGGCCTGATGCCGACACTGGCGGAGAAAATGATGGAGACCATCCCCGCCATCAACCGAAGCGGGGTCACCGTGCTGCTGGTCGAGCAGATGGTCCAGGAAGCCCTCGAGATCGCCCACCGCGGCTACGTGCTCCAGAGCGGACGCATCGTGCAGACGGGCAGCGCCAGGGAACTTCTGGATTCCGACATGATCCGTAAGGCCTACCTGGGGATGTAGAGAAAGGCCTTTGTATTCCCGCCCCGGGGATGGAACACCGGGGGCTTTAAACGTCCGGCTCGGGCAACCGGTTTTTCAACAGGCAACTGCCGGTATGCTGCGCCACGGTACCGAAACCAACCTCTATGGCCCAGAGGTCTCCAGGGAATATCCGATCTGGGTCACCCTCTGCCGAATATCCCGAATGAGCGCAACCACCCATTCGGTTTCATTATCCACCGAAGCCCTCAGACGCGCAGCCTGTGCTTCAAAATAAACGGAGTCCGGCTTTTCATCCAAGGTCCCAGCGGAAGCGCCCCACGCGGCCATCCGCATCGAATGGTAGATATAAAACTCCTGCAGCCCGGACTTCTGTCGTGTTTGATACTGGTATCCGGCAGCCAATTCGTACTTCTCGCAGAGATCCTTCATGATCGAATCCCGGCTCTGCTGGAGCGCCCAGCGAAGGTGAAAAGAGGGGTCTCGACTGTCACGAGCGGGGTTGTCCCACGTGCACCAGGGAGCAAGATGAATGGATTCACTGGCAAACCACATCGCCGGCAGACGGATCGACCCGCTGCGGGCAAACTCAAAGAGCATCCCCGCTTTTTCCTCAATCGCATCCTGCAGCCGATCGGCGCTCCGTCTGCAAGCCCACTTGTAATGAACCTGCAGATCGAGCGAGTTTTTCTCCGGACTGCCGAAATCCAGGCCGAACTCGTTGAGGCCCGCCGCGCACAGCGCGTAGAATTGATTTCTCCTGCGCCCGTAGGGAAGGCCGGGATCGCGCGGGTCGTACCACCAATCCGTGGAAGGATATTTTCCGATGATCCTCGCATATCTCGGGATGGCATTCTCGATAGCCGCCTCGACGCGCTGCAGTTTCTCGAGAAGGGCGGACGGCATGGAAGAACGGCCCTCGGTCTGCAGGACCGCCTCGAGGTATTCGATATTCCGGCGTTGGAGCTCGTACTTCTCCATGAGATCCCACAATACGTTCAAGGTATGGCGCACGGCGCCGGCCCAGTTCAGGTGAACGGCCGGATTGATATCGTTGCGGGCCGGATTTTCATAACCCCCGAAACGCGCCAACTCAACTGATTTTGCGGTGAAGAAAAAAGGGAGGGATCGATGATCCTCCCGATGGAAACCGGGAATCTCCCGCATGCCGGCGGTGCGCAGGGCATCTCCTTCGACCGTCACCTGGCGGAAGCTACAGGTTCTGCTTTTCAGAGCACCGGAGATGAACTGAATCGGGCCGTGTTGTTTCAGCCACGCCTCCTTGTTCGGTGCCGTCGACAGATCCGCCGAATAGGTTCCCTTGCAAACCTGCACTCCATTACTCATCCTGTATTCTCTCGTATCGTGGCTGTGACCGGAGAAAACGGCGTGCAGACCGCCCGCGCCCGTCTGAAGCCACGTCACCATCGGGATGGGAATCCTTGAATCCCATTCTGCAACGGCGCCGTCCATGCCCGGTATGGAGTTGGCGTTCTCTCTGCTCCGGTCGTAAAGGCAGATTTCGTCTCCGGACATGCCGGATCCACGGTTCCAGTCGGCGCGGCTCGAGTCATAATCCCCGGGAGTTCTTTCACGGACAAGCGGTGCATGGGTGAAGAGCAGTGCGAGCCCGCCGCCGGATTTCGCTTCCCGAACCGCCTCATTGATCATTTCATAATGGGAAAGCAAAATCCCGCGGTTATGAGACTGGTCATCGAGATAATGCCTCTGCAGGACGGGAAGACTGTCCGGATCGATCTCGTGCAGAATCAGACGGTCGTAATCCGGAATCCCCACATCCTCTCCCGTGTTCAGGCAGATCAGCCGGTGTTTTCCCAGCGGGACGACGAAGTCCGTGTCGTAGGAAATCTCGGTGAGATACTGGGAATAATTGACACGCACGAAATCCGGCTTGCCGTAAAGAATACAGCGCCCCTGTTCGCATCCCTGCCTCTCGAAATGCTGCCCCGGCCGTTTTCTCTTCATCCGTTCGGCCAGGGAGTCTCCTTTCTGCCTCTTCCAAAATTCGAATTCGTTCGCCTCTTCATCACTCAGCCCCCAGGCATCGGGCTTTCGAACCTGAGCAATCGGATGTCCGATGAAGGTGCCATCCAGAGAAACGGGGTATTCCATCAACAGATAGTCATGGTTTCCAAGAACGCAAAAGACCGGACACCGCAGTGCCTCCCCTCGGCCGTCAAGGCCGGTAATGATGTCGACGAATTTTCGGACATTCGATGTCGCCTGGGGAGGAAGGCCCAGCCAGCCGCCCCGTTCCCCTCTTTCCCCGGCTTCGTAATCCTGATAAAAGCCGACACCGGCGCTGTAGTCGAGAATCCCGTCGTGATAGAAATCGACGATATCCCCCGTGAGGACCATGAAATCCACCTTCTCGCGGTTCGCAAAACGGACGACCGCTCTCAAGTTGTCGTTGAAGTTGTTGTAGCGAAGCTGAAGCTGTCTCGACTCGCATCGTCCCCGGGTTTCCATCAAGACTTCCGGAATGAGATCGTTTCGGCCGGCGATGTGGGTATCCGTGACATGAAGGAAGGAAAAACCGGCCTTCCCCCTCAGATCACAGACGTAAACGGCGTGATGAAGTGTCTGCGGCGTCTGTCCACGGTGCCACCATCGGATATCAAAGAGCCTCGGCCAGCCGTATGCCCCTTGGCGAATGACATCATTTGGATCCAGTCCCATCCGAACGCGCGCCTCCCACCGGAATCCCGCCCGGTACTGATGTTCTCGCGCGGATCGTGGAGGGTTGTGGTCGTCGGCCTTTGAATAGGGCACAATGTCGATCACCTCAGCCGGATGGAGCGGTACGATCGATTTCCCCTGCTGCCCGAGCGTGAGGGTGATCCAGGCGGGCTGGAACGCACTCGGGGCCTTGAGCATCCTGAACAGATCATTCGGATGGGGCGGGTTTGCAGAGGTTCCCGCAAATGTAATCTCGAAATGCACGAGACCTTCCGGATCGAGGAGAAGAGGCTGTCCGAGATTCGGGCGCACGGGGAGTATCCATGGCAACTCCCGGCGCATCGGCAATGGGACCTTCCCGGTCTCCGTGAGAGTATGGGTAATCCTCTCGTCGAAAAGAAATCGTCCCGACAAGACTGCCGGAGCCGGTTCCAGCCGATCAATGCCGAATCTTGTGCTGACCACCCCGTCTTCTCTGCAGAAATAGAGTATGCCCATCTCCAATCTCCAGCGGGCTTCGTTGGGGTGGACATAGCCCTCGATCGTGCCGTCACGCCTCAACCTGATTTTTTCAGCGATGACCGATCCGTCTGCACGCCCGAAACGCCAGTAACGACTGGCAAGATACATGCGGGTAAGACCCATAAAAACTACCTCCGATACAGGTGCCTGGACCGTGGACCGCATATCGACCGGTTCAACGAACCGCTGTCGCGGTGCCGGGGACGTGAAGGAAAACCCTTCCCGTTTAGGAAGGGACGCGGGATTCGCCCGCCCAAAAGACCTCGGGGGGCTTCCAGGGTTTCTCCGGCCTGCGTGACTCGTCCCTGGCTGGTAGCACCGGCCTGCCGGGCTCTGATCCGCAGGACATCACGCGCCCCGAGGCTCGGTGACTCCTGAAGGCCGTCAACCGGTGAAGAATCCCCGCAACACGTCTTCCCGTCGGAGCGTCCGCCATATCCAGGGATTGGATGACGCCATCCGGGGCGATGATGAAGCGGCTACGGAGCTACCCCTTCTTGGCAGCGTCGTAGACCCCGTAGAGGGAGTCGACGGCGCCGAGGAGTCCCGCAACGAGGGCTAACCGCGGCCCCACGCGATCGGGCTTCTCATTTGCGCTGATCCGCCTGTCAGGGTCCTTCACGGTCTTACGGGTAAAAACGTTTCATGGGTGATGATTCCGGTGCGACACGGGTTCCCCCGGTTTCTTTTTCTTGGACGGGCTTCGGTTTCGTCCCCTTCGCCTCGACCTTCTTCTGACGATACTGCACGTAGGCGTCCCGGAAAGCCACATAGGGGTCGATGGCCGCGTCTTTCAGCGCCTCGTAGTCACCGATTCTCAGGGACACATCGTTTATCGCCTGGTAACCCCGGACGGCCGTCCAGACGTACCAGGGGTCGAGGTAGGAGACGGGGTAGGTGAAGAAATCACCGACGCGTCCGATGGCGTCTCTCGGACTGGAAGGCCCCAGGACCGGCAGGACGAAGTAAAACCCCTGCCCGATGCCATAGAACCCCAATGTCTGGCCGAAATCCTCGTCCTGCTCCTGGAGGTTGATCTCTTCGCTCGAGGCGGGGTCGAAAAGCCCCGCGACGCCGACGGTGCTGTTGATCATGAAGCGGAAGAGTTCCGTGAGGGCCCCCACCGGGTTCACCTGGAGGAGGCAGTTCACAAGGCGAACGGGGGTCCAGAGGTTGGAGAAGAAGTTGCTGACGCTGATCCGGGCGGGCTCGGGAACGACCTTGCTGTACCCTTCCGCGAGGGGTTTGATCACCCAGAAGTACAGCCGGTCATTGAACTCGTGCATGGCACGGTTGTAGGGTTCCAGGGGGTCCGCGATCTTTCCCACGTCCACCACCGGGGGTTCTTCCCCCGTGTCATCGAAGCCTTCGTCTTCATCGGTGTAGTTCCCACCGTAAGGGGGCGGCCCTCCGGGGACGTTCGCTCCCGGGGGTTGCGACCCCGGGTCGTCCGAAATCAGCCGCAGTTGAAACGATTCGGCCGACGGGGAAGGGGAAACCGGCTGGGGGCTGTGGGCACACCCCAGGCAGAGGAGGACGAAGGAGAAAATCGCAATCCAGGAATGTCTCAAAACAGGCAAGATCCCTTCAGCCTTTTTCAATATGCCGGACCGAGGTGTCCTATGACGCCTTGACCTTCTTCCGCAGGATCTCGAGCAGCTGCTCGGGTGTGTTCTTCGCCAGGATCTCGTTGAACTGGGTGCGATAGTTCTGGACCAGGCTCACGTTCTCGACGACCACATCGTAGACCCGCCAGGCGCCGCCGCTCAGGATGACCCGATAAGCGATGGGGATTTCCTTCGAGGCCGTGATGATCCTCGTGTGGACCTCGGCCAGGTTCGGGGAGATGGTGATTTCCCTGTCAAAAACAATTTTTTCGTCGGTGTAGGAAAGGATCTTGTCGATGTAGGCCTTTTCCAGAACCTGGTGATAGAGATGAACGAACTCCCTGCGCTGCGCGTCGTTCAGCCTGTTCCAGTTCCGGGCCAGGGTCCGCTTGGAGAGCTCGACTTCGTCGAACATCTCCGAGTAGATGGCCTCGAGTTTTTTCTTCTTGGCCTCCCTGGCCGACGGAGCCTTGAGCTTCGGGTCGCGCAGCACGTCGAGCACCCTGTTGGCATTGATCTGAACCGTATCGAGCGGCGCGCCGGCGAAAGCCGGCACGGCACACAAAAAGAGGATCAGCAGCCCCAGTCCGACATATCCTGCTTTCATTGTTCGTCCCTCCGGCCGGTATGACCTACTTTTCTTTTGTTGTATCTTTCGTATCTTTCACATCCCCGAAGGCGTATTTGCCCACGAGGTCCGCGATATCCACGGCCGGCTGCGTCTGGGTGATGGTTCCACCGGGTGCGAGGAGAGACCCGCCCCCGCCCGGGTCGATGCTGACATACTTGTCGCCGATCAGCCCCTCGGTCTTGATGGAGGCGATGGCGTCGTCATAGATCTTGATGTCCTTCCGGATCTTCATTCTCACCACCGCCTGCAGATTGTCCTGGTCCATCCCGAGTGATTCCACCTTTCCGACCTCGATCCCCAGCATGTTGACGGGGTTGCCGGCCCTCAAACCGGTCACCGACGTGAACCGTGCGTAGAGCGGGTAGGTGTCGTCTCCGAAGAGGGTCACATGACCGAGCTTGACGGTCATGTAGCCGATGGCGAGGATCCCGAATGCAACGAAAATGCCCACGACGGTTTCCATGGCGTATTTTTTCATTTTCTCACCCCTTTGATACGTCACACTGTAAACGGGCGACTTCCTGCTGCCGCGCCTTCGCCGATTCCACAACGGCGTCCATACCGGCAGCGGGCCGGCCCTGGGCCAGCCCGGCACGGATGGTGAATTCAACACACTCCCCGGATGCCGCCCGACGGATGGCCTGCGCCGAAATGTCCCGTATGCCCTGTCCACTGAAATCCTGGACAAAATTCTTCAGGATCTCCCCGGCTTCGGAGAGATCCGAATAGGGGAGCACCGTCATGAATTCGTTCACGCCACGGCGTGCAGAAAAGCCCCCGACGGCTCCGAAGTGTTTGTCGATGAGCACACCCATACACCGTACGGCTTCCTGGGCGGCGTCGTGGCCCAGGCCGGCAACAAGACCGCTCATCCCCTCCAGCGTGAAAAACGCAATGACATAGGACTTCTCCGACGTATCCCGTTTGAGCTGCGTATAGTAACGGACCTTGAACTGCCGCCTCGAGTAGAGACTGGACAATTCCTGCTGCAGCCCTTCCAGACTCTGGATGACCTCGTCTTTGAAGGGGTGCTCGAACAGCTCGAGTTCCTCCGGGGTGCCCTGGAAAACGATCTTCTGCCGGTAGAGGGCGAGGATGCGGTTGGAGATGAAATACACATCGGGAATCTCGTGGCTGACGAGGATCGCCGTGAAGCCGAACCGTCTCTGGTATTCGGCGATCATGCCCAGGATGGCGTTCTTCCGGATCGGGTCCTGCCCCGAAGTGGGCTCGTCGAAGAGCACGATCCGGGGATCGGTGACGAGAGCCCTCGCCAGGGCCACCCGCTTCTGCATGCCGCCTGAAATCTCCGACGGGTACTTGTGGATCGCGTCGAGGAGTTCCGTCTGCTCGATCCGGGCCATGACCCGGCGGTCGATTTCCGCCTTCTTCAGGTTGGTGGTCTCCCGGAGCGGCAGGGCGACATTATCATAGACCGACATGGAGTCGAAGAGGGCGTTGTCCTGGAACATGTAGCTCATCCCGGCACGGCACTCGTCCATCTCCGCTTTCGACATTTCGCCGAGGGGTTTCCCCCGGAAGAGAATTTGCCCCTCATCCGGCCGGAGCAACCCGATGATATGCTTGATGAGCACGCTCTTCCCCGCGCCGCTGAGTCCGATGATCGTGGTGACCTGCCCCTCGAAGATCTGCAGGTTCACGCGGTCGAGCACCGTCCGCGGTCCGAAGCGCTTGGTGACGTCTTTGAACTCGATCAAAGGCTGTTCCATGTCTCCTCAGATCAAAAGGGAAGTCACGATGTAGTCCGCCACCAAGATGAGCACGCAGGAAAGCACGACGGCGGATGTCGTGGCCAGACCCACCGCTTTGGCCCCGCGGCTGTCCTCGCGCATGTGGGCGAAATACCCCTGGTAACAGCAGACGAGGGCGACGATCACGGCGAAGACCACCGCCTTGATAAAACCGTCGGTGACGTCCTTCAGCTCCAGGCTCTCCTGCACGCGGTAGAAATAGGCGCCGGCGTTCGCCCCGAGAAGCAGCACGCCCGAGACATAACCGCCGAAGATGCCGATGAGGTCGAAAACGGCGGTGAGGATGGGAAAGCTGATGATCGAGGCGACGACCCTCGGGCTGATGAGGTAGCTCAGGGAATCGATCCGCATGGTGTCCAGGGCGTCGATCTGCTCGGAGATGCGCTCGATGCCGATCTGCGCGGTGATGGCCGAACCGGCCCGGGCCGTGATCATGATGGCCGTGAGCACCGGTCCCAGTTCCCTGACGAGAGAAAGCGCCACCAGCGTGCCGAGGGAACCCTGCGCGCCGAATTTCACCAGGGCGTGGTAAGACTGCAATCCGAGGACCATCCCGGTGAAGAGGCTCACCAGCATGATGATGAGGATGGAGCTCGCCCCGATGTAATAAACCTGCTGGATGATCTTGGACAGCTGTTTGGGCCGGAAGACCTTGAGGCAGGCGAGGAGCAGGAAGATCGTCGCCGCTCCCATGTGGTTGACCCAGCCGATGAAGCTCCTGCCCGTCGCAGCGAAAGGCCACGTCAGGAAAGACAAGACCCCCTGCGGTCTTTCGGCTTCGGCGTTTTCGGTACGATTTTCATTCATCGCCATGGTCGCTTACCTTTGTCTAAAATGGAGGTATTCTGTTCTATTTCAACCAATAAATCCACCGAATTTTTCAAAAACCCCGCAAGGGCCTGCCGGGTATAAACGCGGGAGGGCGCACCGTGAAGGACAACTCTTCAATTGACAATCTTTCCAAAAAAGTAATAGTTTCAAGCCGTCTTTGCATTGCCTTCCCGGCATCTCCTTGAAGGGATTCTGACGGAGCCAGTGAGAAAACAGCCGAATATCACCGTGGGCATCATGGACCGCGAGAGGGAGGTTTCGGGCTGCCTGAACGGAGTTTTTCTCGGGGATGGCTTCGGCCCCTTCTCGGGACCTTTCACCGCCCGGGCCGCGGGCGGCACCGTCGAGCTTACCGATTCCGACGGCATGAACGCCGCCCGTCTTCCCCTGATCCGTCTCGAAGCAGAAACAGGCTCGACTTTCACGCTCTCCTCGGTGACCGTCGGAAGCCGTTTCCACTGGGAGAGGAAAGAGGACCAGACCTTCGCGGGCGATCTCGTCCTGCGGCCGCGCGGCGATGGAACGTTGACGGCCGTCAACGAAATCCCTCTCGAGGACTATCTCGCGTGCGTGATCGCATCGGAGATGAACGATGCAGCGCCTCCGGAGTTTCTCAAGGCTCACGCCATCCTTTCTCGAAGCTGGCTCCTGGCGTCCCTGGACAGAAAGCAATCTTCCGGGAAGACAGCCGCGGTGAGAGCCGGGGACACCCCCGGAACGTTCATCCGCTGGTACGACCGGGAGGACCACGACCTCTTCGATGTCTGCGCCGACGACCACTGCCAGCGCTACCAGGGCATTGACCGCCTGTCGTCACAGAACCCCCGTCGCGCCGTCCGGGACACGGAAGGTCTCTGCCTGACCTTCGGCGGAGAAATCTGCGATGCCCGTTATTCCAAGGCCTGCGGTGGTCTGACGGAAGACTTCGGCACCGCCTGGGAAGAGCGGGACGTCCCCTACCTGAAAAGCGTGCCCGACGCCCGGACTCCGTACCGTCCGATCCGAACGGAAGAGGAAGCCGCAGGATGGTTCCTCTCCCATCCCGATGCCTATTGCAACACAAACGACGAAAATCTCCTCCGGCGGATCCTGCCTCTCACGGACCGTGAAACGACGGACTTTTTCCGCTGGACCGTGGAATACGCCGCGGGGGAGCTGGAAGAAATCCTGCGGGAGAAATCCGGCCTCGACTTCGGGGCGCTCCGGGAGGTCATCCCGCTGCGGCGCGGGCCATCGGGGCGAATTTCAAAACTGAAAATCGCCGGGAGCCGGAAGAGCGTCATCGTCGGAAAGGAACTGGAAATCCGGCGCTGGCTCTCGAGGAGCCACCTTCTGAGCAGCGCCTTCACCGTCCGGAAGAAGGAAGAGGCCGGGGGTTTTGTCTTCCACGGCGCCGGCTGGGGTCACGGCGTGGGGCTCTGCCAGATCGGGGCGGCCGTCATGGCGGATAGAGGCTTCCGGGCGGCGTTCATCCTGAAACATTACTTCCGGGGAGCCGGGATCCAGAAAATCTACTGAGAAAAACGTTCATGGCCGCACAGACACCCCCTTCACGAAACCCCTGGACCTGGGTCCCCACCCTTTACATCGCAGAGGGAATACCTTACATCCTGGCCATGACGGTGTCCGTCGTCCTTTACAAACGGCTTGGCATCTCCAACACCGACATCGCCCTCTACACGAGCTGGCTCTATCTTCCCTGGGTCATCAAGCCGCTCTGGAGTCCCTTCATCGATCTCTTCCGGACGAAACGCTACTGGATCCTCCTGATGCAGCTTCTCATCGGGGCTTCCCTCGCCTGCATCGCCCTCACGATCCCCGCGTCGAGATTCTTCCAGTACACCCTGGCCTTTTTCTGGATCATGGCCTTCAGTTCAGCAACCCACGACACCGCGGCCGACGGGTTCTACATGCTGGGGCTGACCCAGGATCTGCAGGCCGCCTTCATCGGGGTGCGGACCACCTTCTACCGTATCGCCACGATCGCCACGAAGGGCGGTCTCGTCATTCTCGCCGGCTGTCTCGAGGGAAGCGGCCGCGACATTCCAACGGCCTGGGCGATCACCCTCTTCGCGGCGGCGGCGGCCATGGCGGCCCTGTGCATCTACCACTGCTTCGCCCTTCCGGCCCCGCCTTCGGACCGTCCGGCCGCAAGGAGCCCCTCGTCGTCCCTGATCGGGGAATCTCTCCGCATTTTCGGCCTTTTCTTCAGGAAAAAGGACATCCTGACCGTCCTGGCATTCTTTCTCTTTTACCGGCTTGCCGAGACGCAGCTCGTGAAGATCATCGCGCCCTTTCTCCTCGACCCGCGCTCCGGAGGGGGGCTGGGGCTGACGACACACGAGGTGGGCGTCATCTACGGCACGGTGGGGGTCATCGCCCTGATGGCCGGGGGGCTCCTCGGCGGGTACGCCGTTTACCGGAAGGGGCTCAAGTTCTGGATCTGGATCATGGTCTGCGTCATGCACCTGCCGAACCTCGTCTTCGTCTATCTCTCGCAGGCCATGCCCGAAAGCTTCCACCTGATCAACCTGGCCGTAGCCGTGGAACAGTTCGGCTACGGCTTCGGCTTCACGGCCTACACGATGTTCATGATCATGGTCTCCGAGGGCGAATACCGGACCGTCCACTACGCCATCTCGACGGGAATCATGGCCCTCGGGATGATGATACCGGCCATGTTCAGCGGGTGGCTCCAGGAACAACTGGGCTACCAGAACTACTTCCTCTGGGTCATGGCCGCCACGATCCCCGGGTTCATCGTGACGGCCCTCGTCCGGATCGACCCGGAATTCGGGAAGAAAAAACCATGAAGAAACCTCCCCGAAAACATCGCTTCAAAACGGCCTTCATCCTGGGCGCAGGCCTCGGGACAAGGCTCCGGCCCCTGACGGAAGAATGCCCCAAGCCGCTTCTGGAAATCGGCGGCCGTCCCATCATCACCTACGCCATGGATCATCTCCTCAGGACGGGCGTGGAGCGGTTCATCGTGAACACCCATCACCGGCCGGAGGTGTACAGGGAAAAGTTCCCGGAAAGCTCCTGGCGCGGAGTGCCCATCATCTTCCGCCACGAACCCGTCCTCCTGGACACGGCGGGGGGCCTCAAAAACATCGAGGACCTCCTGACGGATGACGAGGCCATCCTCTGCTACAACGGCGACGTCATCACCGACCTTCCCCTGGAGCGGCTTCTGGAAGAACACGGGAGGATGCAACCGGCGGTGACCCTGGCCCTGAGGAGCAGCGGACCGCTTCTCAACGTGAACATCGACGGCGACGGCGCCGTCTGCGACCTGAGACACCTGCTCGGAAGACCGGGGATCCGCAGCTGCCTCTTCGCGGGCGTCTACGCCGTGGAGACTTCCTTTCTCGAGGGCCTCGAAGCGGGAAGGATCGAATCGGTGGTTTTCCCCTTCCTCCGGAGCCTCACGGAAAAACCGGGTTCCATCCGTGGTGTTGTCATCGACGAGGGGCAATGGCACGACATCGGCTCACCGGAAGAGTACGAAAGCATGAGAGCCCTGTGGCCGCGTCATGAAGGGCTTATGGCCTTTGCGCGGGATGCCCTGAGCCTGGATCGCCGCACCCCGCTGAAACTCGAACTCATCCACCGGGGCGGGTCGGAGAGGGATCTTTACCGCGCAAGCGCTCCGGCGGGAAGGTTCATCGTCATGGACTACAGCCCCGAACGGCGGGAGAACAGGCTGTACGCCTCCATCGCCGGTTTTCTCCGGGGGATCGGCGTTCCCGTGCCTTCCATCCTCGCGCACGACCCGCTTCATCACCTCATCCTCATGGAAGACCTGGGTGAGAAAGACCTCCATTCCCTGAAAGGCGCAGACCCGCAGAGAAGAACGGCCCTCTACCGGGAGACCCTCAAAGCCGTCCGGAAGCTCCACGCCTTCCCCGTCGATTCCTTCTCCCTGCGCGACCTGCCGCTGATGGAGCCCTTCGGAACCGATCTCTACCGCTGGGAGCGGAACTATTTCATGGAACATTGCGTCCGCAATGTCTGCGGCATCGAACTCGAACCGGAGGAACGCGATTCTCTGGAAGAGGAACTCGCGGCACTCGCCGGCAGGCTCATGAGGGCAGAGTGTTCTCTCGTGCACCGGGATCTCCAGTCCCGGAACGTCATGATCCGGGACGGCGAACCCGTGCTCATCGATTTTCAGGGGATGCGGTTCGGCACCCCCTTCTACGATCTGGGGTCTCTCCTCTGCGACCCTTACATGGCCCTGGACGACGGGGAACGGCTGGATCTCCTTTCTTTTTATCACGACCTGTCCAAAAGCCCTGTGGGCCGGGAGACCTACCGGAAGATCTTCTGGGACGCATCGGCCCAGAGGCTCATGCAGGCCCTCGGTGCCTACGGTTTTCTGGCTCTGAAAAAGAACCTCCGGGAGTTCCTCGGGCACATCCCCGCCGGACTGGACATCCTCATCCGGGCGGCAGGATACTCGAAGGCACTTCACCGGCTGGAGGATCTTTCGTGCCGGTGCCGGGACAGCATCTCACGGAAGGACACCCCGTCCCGCCGGTAAAACTTTTTATTCCCTTCTCAAAATGTGCTATATTATAAAAAGCGATGTCTTCAACTTCATTATCGAAGAACCGATTCCCCGTAAACGGATATCCGCAGCCCCCGGGGCGCCGGGCCCGGCGGATTTCTTTTCTTTTTGACACCTTGAAACCGGAGCAAACGTAGCCTTTCCCATCGGCTGTCACCCCCGAGATCGAAATCAGCGAAGGAGGTCGCCCATGAGCCGCTTCAAGAAGATCCTCATCGGTTTCGCCGTGATTCTGGCCCTCGTCGGAATCACAGGATTCTTCGTTCTCCCCCCCATCGTCAAGCCGATGCTCCTTGAGAAACTCTCCGATGCGCTCCACCGGGAGGTCGGCATCGAGGCGGTCCGGATCAACCCCTACACCCTCTCCATCACCCTGAAAGGTTTCGCCGTCAAAGAACGGGACGGCAAGACGAATTTCATCTCCTTTGACGACCTCTACCTGAACGGCGAACTGCTCCAGTCCGTTCTCCTGCGGGCCCCCGTGCTCAAGGAAATCCGGCTCACCAACCCCTACCTCCATGTCTCGAGAAACGTGGATGAATCCTATAATTTCTCGGACCTCATCCCGACGGAGGAAAAGCCGGAGGAGGAAAAACCGCTCCCCCGTTTTCTGATCCACAATATCCATATCATCAACGGGAGCGTGGATTTCTGGGACGGGCCGAAGGATACGAATCACACCGTGAGGGAACTCAACCTCTCCATCCCCTTCGTTTCCGACCTCGCCTACTATATCGACGACTATACGGAGCCAAAATTTTCAGCCGTCATCAACGGGAACCCCTTCAAGCTGGAAGGGAAAACAAAACCCTTTGAGGATTCGCTTGAAACGACTTTCGACATCCGGATTCAGGACCTCGACATCCCCTTCTACGCGAGATACATCCCCGTGAAGACGAACTTCAAGATTGTGTCGGCGGTCCTCGACACAACGGCGAACCTCTCTTTCACCCGGTTCAAGAACAAGCCGCCGGTCTTGAAAATCACGGGGAATGTAGAGTTGAAAAATACCGCCCTCGATGACCTCCGGAACAACAAGATCCTCCGTTACCCGTCGTTCAAAATCGCCATCGCCTCACTGGAGCCGCTCGTGCCGGCCGTCCACCTCTCCAGCGTAACACTCCAGTCGCCCGAGGTCGTCCTCCGGCGAACCAGGGAAGGGGAGCTGGTTTACCCCGGACCCGTTCCGGCCCGCGGCAAACAAGAAGCAGAAAAGAAGGCCGAAAAACCGTTATCCGCCCGCATCGATTCATGGAAACTGGAGGGTGGGAAAGTAACCTTCATCGACATGGTCCCCGAGGAGACGGCCACGATCAGGATCGATTCGCTGAATGTCAGGGCGGAAAACATATCCACGGACAAGGGCAGCAAAGGTTCCCTGGATCTCGCGATGACGATCGATCCAAAAGGAACCGTTTCCGTGAAAGGACCCGTCGGCATCGAACCGCTCTCGGCCGAGATGGACATCGACGTGAAGAATATCGCCCTCCGGGCCTTCCAGCCCTACATCGCCGACAAAGCGAAAATCAACGTGACCCGGGGCGGCCTTTCTACGAAGGGGACCCTTCATGTGGCCCAGGACGACAGGGGTGCGCCGGCGCTGAAATACGCCGGCAACATTTCAGTCGCCGACTTTGCCACCATCGACAGGGTTCATGCCAATGACTTTCTCAAGTGGAAATCCCTCTACTTCGATCAGCTCAATGCCGGTTACAACCCGGTGTTTGTCGATATCCGGGGCATCTCGCTCACCGATTTCTACGCGCGCATCATCATCAATCCCGACGGGACGAGAAACGTGCAGCAGATCTTCGGGAAGGAAGGGGAGGAAAAGTCACCGGAGGAGGCCGAAAAACCGGCGGAACCGGTGAAAGAGGAAAGGGGACCCGCAAAGGACGAGGAGGCCGTCCGTCACATCAAGGTCGGCAAGGTGACCCTCCAGGGCGGGACCATCGACTTCACGGACCTCTTCATCAAGCCGAATTACACGGTGAAGATGCTCAACATGTCCGGGAGCGTCACGGGACTTTCCTCCGAGGAGATCTCGAGGGCGAAGGTCGAGCTCCGGGGAAACCTCGGCCGGGGCTCCCCGATCGACATCACGGGCACCATCAACCCCCTCATCAAGGACCGCTACGTGGACATGAATGTCTCCTTCAAGGACATCGAACTCAGCCCCGCCACACCCTATGCCATCAAGTATCTGGGATACACCATCGCGAAAGGCAAACTGACCTTCGACGTGAAGTACCTGATCGAGGGCAACAAGCTCACCGCCCAGAACAAATTCTTCTTCGATCAGCTGACCTTCGGGGAAAAGGTGGAAAGCCCCGACGCCATCAAGCTCCCCGTCACAACCGCCGTTTCCCTGCTCAAAGACCGCAACGGCCGGATCAACCTCGATGTCCCCCTCTCGGGGAGCCTCGACGACCCGAAATTCAGCGTCTGGCCCATCGTATGGCAGGTCATCGTCAACCTCATTACCAAGGCCGTCACGGCCCCCTTCGCCCTTCTCGGGTCCCTCTTCGGAGGCGGCGAAGAACTGGGCTACGTGGTGTTCGCCCCCGGAAGCGCCGACATCACGGAGGCCGCCGAGAAAAAGCTGAATATCCTCGTCAAAGCCCTCGATGAACGACCCGTCCTCAAAATGGACATCGAGGGTTATGTCGACCCCGAGAGGGACAGGGAAGGGCTCAAACGGACGATTTTAGATCAGAAAATGAAGGCGTTGAAACTCAACGACATGATCCGCAGGGGCGAGCCGGCCGTGCCGGTGAAAAACGTGGAGATCGCGCCTCAGGAATACGGGAAGTATCTCGCCATGGTGTATGACAGGGAGAAATTCCCGAAACCGAGGAACATTATCGGGATGGCGAAAACCCTTCCCGCGGCGGAGATGGAAAAGCTCATCCTGACCCATGCACGGGTGAGTGAAAGCGACCTGAGGCTCCTCGGTGCGGAACGTGCGGAAAACGTGAAGGATTTCATCCTCGAATCGGGAAAGGTCACGCCCGACCGGATCTTCGTCGTCGAGCCGAAATCCCTCGAGCCCTCCAGGAAAGAAGAAGTGCCCGAGAGCCGGGTGGAGTTCAAACTGAAATGAGCCGCCGCCGTGGTTCGGCCTTTTGAGAGGCCGCAATCCGGCGGCACCGGGCAAGTTTTGGGAACATCCGAGCCGCCCGGAAAGGCATGACCCGTAATGATACCTGACGCCGACCCGTCGCCGGGGATGGAAACGTGAAGCCTCTGACCGTGGTTGCCCCCTACAGCGGAGAGCCCCATTTCGAAAAAAACATGGCCGTCTTTTCTGCCGCCGGTCCCGCCGAGGAGATTCTGGTCCCCTGCCCGGAGACGGTGCGTTTCGCGGGTCGCCGATGCAGGAGCCTTGCGGCCCCTGATTTCTCATCGAGCCGGGGACTTCGCCTGATCCTCGAGGCGTGCCGGACGCCCTATCTTCTTTTTCTCTCACCGCGGACAGGGGAATTTCTTCCGGGGGAGAACGCCCTGGACCGGTTCTGCGAAGTCGCCGGGACCACGGGGGCGGGCGTTGTCTACTCGGATTTTTATGAACTCTCTCGAACCGGAAAAACCCCTCACCCGCTCAATGACTATCAGCCCGGCAGCGTCCGGGACGACTTCGACTTCGGCCCCCTGGTGCTCTTCTCCGTCGCCGCGATCCGTGAGGCCCTCCGGAAACACGGGGATATCCCCGAGGTCGAATTCGCCGGCCTCTACGATCTTCGCCTCAAGGTCTCCATCGACCACGCCGTCCATCACATCCGTCAGCCCCTCTACACGGCGGGGGTCGACGACGGGGCGGCTCATATCGAAAAGATCTTCTCCTACGTCGATCGGCGCAACGAATCCCGCCAGAAGGAGATGGAGAAAGTCTTCACGGAATATCTGAAGGCCATCGGCGCTTACCTGGCGCCCCGTTTCAGGGCGGTGGAGCGGGTACCCTACCCCTTTCCGGTGGAGGCGAGCGTTGTGATCCCCGTTCGAAACCGGAAGGAAACGATCGCCGGTGCCGTGCAGAGCGCCCTCTCCCAGCGAACGAAATACCCCTTCAACGTCATCGTCGTCGACAATCACTCGACGGACGGGACCACAGCCGTCCTCGGCGAACTCGCCCGTCGTCATCCCTCCCTCCGGCACGTCGTCCCCGCCCGGCGCGACCTGGGCATCGGCGGCTGCTGGAACAAGGCCCTCCTGTCCGAAGCCTGCGGACGCTATGCGGTGCAGCTCGACTCCGACGACCTCTACAGCGGCCCTGACTCGCTTCAGAAAATCCTCGACCTTTTTCACCGGGACAACCCCGCCATGGTCATCGGCTCCTACACCGTCGTGGACGCCGACCTTCAGGTCATCCCGCCGGGTCTCGTCGACCACCGGGAATGGACCGATGAAAACGGTCGCAACAACGCCCTGCGCGTCAACGGTCTCGGGGCCCCCCGCGCCTTCAACACCTCCCTGATGAGAAAGATCGGGTTTCCCGATGTCAGTTACGGAGAGGATTATGCCGCGGCCCTGAGGATCTGCCGCGAATACCGGATCGGGAGAATCTACGAAAACCTCTACTGGTGCCGGCGCTGGTCCGGTAACACCGACGCGTCCCTTACCATCGAGGAAGCCAACCGCAACGACGCCTTCAAGGACGGGGTCCGCACAGCGGAAATCCGGGCCCGTCAGCGAATGAATCGGGGAGCATAATTGAGAGCCGCTGAAATCATCATCCGTCCCTGGTCTGCAGGAGACCTGGATGACCTGCGCGAGATCACCTGGCGGTCCTGGATCTTCGCCTACCGCGCTTTCATCCCCGAAAGCGACCTCAGCACCTATTTCGACATCCACTACGATGCCGGGTCTTTCTCGGCGCTCCTGGCCGATCCCTCGACGACGGGCTACGTCGCCGAGGCGGACGGTTGCCTGGCGGGGTACGCGAGACTCTTCTTCGAGGGGAAAGAAAAACGTCTCTATCTCGCGGCCCTCTATCTCCTGCCGGATTATCAGGGCCGGGGGATCGGGAAGCGTCTCACCGGAGCGGCCGAACGATACGCCGCTGAAAGGGGGATCACAGAAATCTGGGTCGGCGTGATGGTCCGGAACCGCAGGGCGCTCCGATTTTACCGGAAGGAGGGTTTCCAGTTCGTCCGGGAAGAGCCCTTCACCATGGGGAAGACGACCGTCGGCCATCTCATCGGCTATAAAAAGCTGGGGCCTGCCGCAAGACACCCTCTCGCGCCGCCGAGGGTGTTTGCGGCCTTCGACGGAAGCCCGGGCGGGCGCGGGCTGCCGGAGCTCTGCCTGGACCTCCTCTCGGAACAGAAGAAAAGCTGGATGAATCTGCGGGAAGGCTACGAACACCTGAAAGCCGTCAGGGAAAGGGAAGTGACCTGCCGGCAATCGACGATCCGTCTTCAGTTCAACCCCGGAAGGATTTCGAGCAGCACGGCCGTTCTGAGTGCCGAGGCCATACGGAACCGCCCGTGCTTTCTCTGCCTGGAGAATCTGCCGGAGCACCAGGCGGGGGTTTTTTACCGGGGGGAGTTCCTGATCCTCTGCAATCCCATGCCCGTTTTCCCCTTTCACTATACCGTCTCGCACGTCGACCACCGCGCCCAGCTGATCGAGCCGGTCATCGAGTCGTTCCTGCGGCTCATGGCGGACCTCGGTCCCGACTGGGCGGTTCTTTACAACGGCGCGAAGTGCGGCGCCTCCGCGCCGGACCATCTCCACCTGCAGGTCTGCCCCGCGGGCAGGATGCCCCTGGGCGTGGAAATCGAAAAGCGGGGGATCTGGATTCCGGAGGGAAGGAGAAACGGCGTCACCGTCTGCCGTGCCGCCGACCTCGGGAGGGAGGCCCTCATCCTCGAGGGAGAAGACTCCGCGTCCGTAATGGAAGTTTTCAGAAAGCTCGCATCATCCCTTCAGGGGGCACTCAAAATCGATGGAGAGCCGCTCTTGAACATGGCGGGGTTTTCCAGAGGCGGTCTGTGGCGCCTCGTGGTTTTTCCCCGGCTGAAACACCGCCCCGACGTCTTCTTCAAAGAGGGAGACGACCGGGTGGTCGTGAGCCCCGGGGTGATCGACATGAGCGGCGTCCTGATCACGCCCCTGGAAAAGGACTTCGAAAGGCTCGACGGGGCCTCCGTGGAGCGTATCTACCGGGAGGTCTCCCTCGATCAGGAGACCGTCGACAGGGTCATCGCCGCCATGGCAAGGTGACGATCAGCCGACTCTCGCCACCATGACCCCGGTTCTCTTCTTGCTCCCCATGAGATAGCGGTACAGGGTCTCCCGGGACAGGACCACCTTCCCCTGGATACTCGATGCGTGAAGCATGTGAATCCTTCCCCTTACCGTCACCGCAAGACCGACGTGCTGGACATCGAGTCCTTTCCGGTCGGTCGCGACGGCAATGACATCGCCTTCCCGGATCCGGCCCTCCACCCGCCGCAGCCTCTCTTTCGGTATGATGAAGAGGGGGGTTTTGCTGATCGCCTTCTCGACGGTCCGCATTCTCCTCAGGTGATCCTTCTTTTTTATCGCGGGGCAGAGACCGGGGTTTTCGGTCATGAAGTTGATGGTTTTTTTATACGGCCTCCCCCCCGTCTCGGCCGTCACATCCCGGATGAGGCCCTTCCCGGCATTGTCTGAAACCCATTCCGAAAAATAGTGAAGTCTCGAAGGATAACCCCGGAGACGGCCTCCCCGGTAACGGATCCGCTGAAGCAGTTTCCTGAAACGCAGAAAGGATCGGTTCCCCGATTGGAGAAGACCGGTGAGGGCGACAACATTTTCAACGAAAGTGAAGCAGTCAAAGGCCCTCAGGTTGACGACAAGACGTTCGGTCCCCGGCGCCTCCAGCGTGCCGGAGGCGTAAGGCCGCCCGATGAAGAATTTCCCGATTTCGACAGCCAGCCGTCCCGGGTGCGTCAGCGAGACCGCATCCCCGCCCACCGTGTCAACGAGCTTCCTGAAAACCCGGATGTCCCGATCCCAACGTCCCAATGTCCCTCCCTTCCCGGAGTGTCAGACACCCGCCTTCCGGCAGGCCTCCTCGATCACGTGCCGGGCCTCGGCCTGGATTCTCTCGAGGTGACCCCTGTCCCTGAAGCTCTCCGTGTAGACCTTGAGAACGTTTTCCGTGCCCGAGGGCCTCAGGGCGAACCAGCCGTTCTCGGTGACGACCTTCAAGCCGCCGATCGGCGCGTCATTCGCCGGCGCCTTTGTCATCCTCGCGAGAATCGGCTCCCCGGCGACTTCGCCGGTCCTGATGTCCCCGGGCGCCAGTTTCTCAACGGCCTTCTTCTGTTCCGGCGAAGCGGGGATGTCCAGCCGCTCGTAGAGGGAATCACCGAACATTCCGGTCAGGTCCCTGTAGTGTTCGGCGGGGTCCTTCCCCGTCGCGGCGGTGATCTCCGCCGCGAGAAGGCCCATGAGGATGCCGTCCTTGTCGGTGGTCCAGACGGTCCCGTCCTTGCGCAGGAAGGCCGCCCCGGCGCTTTCCTCGCCGCCGAAAGCGCAGACGCCTTCCGTCAGACCCCGGACGAACCATTTGAAGCCGACGGGCACCTCAAAGAGCCTTTTTCCCAGGCGTCTCGCCACGCGGTCGATCATGCCGCTCGAGACGAGCGTCTTGCCGACGGCCGCATCGGCCCGCCAGCGGCGGCGGTGCTGAAAGAGGTACCACACGGAAACGGCCAGGTAGTGATTGGGGTTCATGAGCCCCGCGCCCCGGGTCACGATGCCGTGCCGGTCGCTGTCGGCGTCGTTGCCGAAGGCGATGTCATATCGGTCCTTCAGCGCGATGAGCCCCGCCATGGCATAGGGCGAGGAGCAATCGGTGCGGATCTTGCCGTCATGGTCGAGGGTCATGAAAGAGAATGTCGGATCGACGGCCCGGTTGACGACGTCGATGGTCAAACCGTATCGCTCCGCGATGGGTCCCCAGAAGGGCAGAGCCGACCCGCCCATGGGATCCACCCCGATCCGTATACCCGCATCGCGGATGACATCGGTCTCGATGACGCTCTGCAGGTCGTCGACGTAGGGTTGGATATAATCGCATTCATGGGTGGTGGCGGCCCGAAGGGCCTTCTCAAAAGGGACCCTCTTCACGTCTTTCAATCCCCGGCGGATGAGTTCATTGGCCCTTTCCTGCACCCACCGGGTGACATCCACGTCGGCCGGTCCCCCGTGCGGGGGGTTGTATTTGAAACCGCCGTCCTCCGGGGGGTTGTGGGAGGGCGTGATCACGATCCCGTCGGCCCGCCCCGTCTGCCGGCTCCGGTTGTAGGTGACGATGGCGCGGGAGATCACCGGCGTGGGCGTGTAGCCGCGACCTTTCTGTATCATGACCTCCACGCCATAAGCCGCCAGGACCTCCAGGGCCGTCACGAAGGCGGGCTCCGACAGGGCATGGGTGTCCATGCCCAGAAAGAGCGGGCCCGCAATGCCGCGGGAGGACCGGAATTCACAGATGGCCCGGGAGATGGCGCAGATGTGGTCTTCGTTGAAACTCCTCGAAAAAGAAGAACCCCTGTGCCCCGACGTCCCGAAGGCCACCTGCTCAGGAAGGTTCCCTTCATCGGGATGGAGCGCGTAGTAGGCGCTTATGAGCCTCGGCACGTTGACGAGGCTCTCCGGCGGAACCGGTTTTCCGGCGAGGGGATGCAGCATGTTCAGGACCTCCATCGATCATGGTTCCGGAAGATTTGTAAAATGTTCCGCGAATCTTTTCAATCTGAAATATCAGGTCTCTCTTCAACGCATTTTTTTCGACGACACCCCGGGCCATTCGATCCCGGTTGATCTCGCCGATCAAAAACGATATAAAGACAAAGAACCGCTTCGGGATTTTTTAAGGGATCACCCATGAAAGCCGTTGCCGCCACCCTCCCCCTTCCATACGGGCCGGAGGACATCCGGCTCTATTTTGAGATCGCCACGGACCGAAATGTCCTTCTGACGTTCATGGAGGGCTCCTCCTCGATCGTATCCTGGCGTGAAACCCAGGAAGGGAGTCTGAGCATCCGGCTGCACCGCATCCTCCTTGGCGCCGACGAGGCGGTTTTCAGCGAGTTGGCGGAAGGAATACGGAAGGATCGCAGCCGGTTCCCTCTTGTCCGGGAGCTCATCCGGCGGAACCGGGAGGCCCTCCTGCGAACCGGTCAGGGGAAGGCCAGAGTCAGCACGAAGGGGAGGGTCTACGAACTGGACAGGATCTACGGGGACATCAACGGCCGGTACTTCGGAAACAGGGTCACCGCCGGAATCACCTGGGGGAGAAATTCCCGCAGGAGAAACGTTCGGCAGAGGACTCTCGGGTGTTACGACGAGAGGGCTCACCTCATCCGGATCAACCCCTGTCTGGACCGGAAGAGCATCCCCCTTTACGTCCTCGAAAATGTCGTGTATCACGAGATGCTCCATGCCTATCTGGGTATCCGCACCGTCGGCGGGAGGCGAAGGATGCACACGGACCGGTTCCGCCGGATGGAGAGGTCGTTTCTCCATTATGAAAAGGCCAGGAAGTGGGAAAAGGATCACGGTTACCGCTGAGCGTCCCGGACCGGGTTTCGGCCGGCGTTCAGGGACCCTACCAAGGAGGTTCAGATGAAACTGCAGGATCTTTTCAGACTCAACGGGAAAGTCGCCCTGATCACGGGCGGCGGGAGGGGAATCGGCCGGTTCATCGCCGCCGGTCTCGCCGAGGCGGGGGCGGACCTGGTCATCGCCTCGCGGAAGATGAAAAACCTCGAGGCGACGGCCGAGGAGATCCGCAAGGACTGCGGGGTCCGGGTTCTCCCCGTGGCGTGCGACCTTCAGAAGGAGGAGGACATCGACCGTCTTGTGGGAAGCGCCCTCGAGGCCTTTAAGCGGATCGACATCCTCGTCAACAACGCCGGAGCCACCTGGGGGGCGCCGACGCTGGAGTTCCCCCTGGAGCGCTGGGATCAGCTCTTCAACGTGAACGTGAGGGGCGTGTGGATCCTGACCCAGAAGGTCGCCCGCGTCATGAAGGCGCAGGGTGGGGGCACGATCATCAACATCTCCTCGATCATGGGGTTCAGGGGGTCCGACGAAAAAGGCCATCCGGCCGTGCCCTACAACTCCACGAAGGCGGCCGTCAACCTGCTGACGATGAATCTCGCCGTGAAACTCGCGCCTTACAACATCCGGGTCAACGCGATCGCCCCGGGGTTTTTCAGGACCGACATGATGGTCTACATCGAGAAACCCGAATTCAGGGAACAGTACGAACGAATGCTCGACCAGATCCCGATGCGAAGGGTCGGGAACATGGACGACATGAAAGGGCTTGCCGTTTTTCTCGCCTCCGATGCATCGGCCTACATGACGGGACAGGTGGTGGTGAACGACGGCGGCTATCTCGCCCGTTAGGGAAGAAAAGGGGGCCATGATGACCGAACAGAAAAACGAACTTCAGGAGACCTTCTGGAAGTGCGATCGCTGCGGGTACACCTTCAAGGCCGAAACCCTTCCGGAAAAATGTCCCTCCTGCGGGACGAAGTGCGAATTCAGGAACGTCACGTGCTATGCGCCGGAGTGCGGCTTCAAGGGGGTCGACCCGCGCCTGAAATAGCGGGGCCGGTCATGCCCCGAGAAGGGCGCCCCGCCTTGATCTTGCAGCGGGGGCGCCGAAAATCGGCGCATAAAAAAAAGACTTGTAATCCTGACACCAACTGGATTATTAATAGCGTCCCGAAAAAGAATCGCACTCATGATCGTGAGTTGACACGTCCAGGGCTTTTTAACCCCGGCAGGGTCTGGACCCGAAACAGACAGGGACAGCCCCTGGAAAAGCCCGGAGGATGATGAATGAGAAAATTTACCGCCGTCATAGCCGCCGCCGTCCGCGAAGGGTTCTCCGACGTCCACATCACGGGCGGACACCCGATCGTTTTCCGCAAGAACGGTCGCATCCAGTCCGAGGATGCCGTGCGATGGACGCCGCAGGAAATCGACGTCCTCGTGCGGAAGCTCCTCACGCCCGCCCAGCTCCGCGAGCTCGCCCGGGAATGGTCGACGGACCTTTCGCTCAGTGTCTACGGCGTGCGGCTCCGGCTGAACGTCTTCAGCACCACCCGGGGGCTGAGTCTCGCCATCCGGCTCCTTCCCGGAGTGATCCCCACGATCGAAAAACTCAACCTGCACCCCTCCCTGCAGCAGATCGCCGACCTGAAGGCCGGTCTCGTCCTGTTTTGCGGGGCCACGGGCACAGGCAAGTCGACGACGATCGCGGCGGTCATCGACGAGATCAACCGGTCGCGGGCGGCCCACATCGTGACGCTCGAAGACCCCATCGAATACCGTTTCCTGTCGAAAAAATCCTTCATCGAACAGCGGGAGCTGGGGACGCACGTGCCCACCTTCGAGAAGGGTCTGCTCGACGTCCTCCGGGAGGACCCCGATGTCATCGTCGTCGGCGAGCTCCGGGAGCCGGAGGTCATGCGTCTCACCCTGAACGCCGCCGAGTCGGGTCACCTGGTGATTGCCTCCCTCCACGCCACAAACGCCGAAGACGCGATCTACCGGCTCTGCAATTCCTTTCCCATCGAGGCGCAGGAGGAGATCCGCTTTCAGATCGCCTCCACCCTGCAGTGGATCGTCATCCAGCACCTTATGTTCCGGGAAGACATCGGTTTTCGGATACCCGTCCTTTCCATCCTGCGCGGCTCCCAGGGCGTCAAGGGGCTCATCCGGGAGAACAAGATCCCCCAGATTGAAAGCGCCATCCAGATGGGCAAAGCCGAGGGCATGTTCTCCATGGAGCGCTACCTGCGGGACTTCATCGGCACCAAGAAGGGTTTCGTGCCGCCGTCGGAGAATTTTCGGCCTTCCACAGAGATAAGCCAGGACGTCATCTACATGTCGCCTCTCGTCAATCCCGAGGCGGGCTTCGTGAAGCCGAGGAAGCCTGCAACCGCTCCCGGTCCCCAGACCGACTACGGCCCCGACGGGCACGTCCACAGCTTTGACGAAAAAGCGACAGTCGACGAGCTGATCGCCCAGATCGAGAAATCCGCGAAGTTCAAAGAATAAATCACTCATCGAATCGAATGCTTGTAACCCCTCGCCTGCCCGGTGACGGTCCCGCCGGGGCCTTCTGAAGCCTGCCGTTCCTCTCTTTCCCCGCCGAAACGCCCCGAAAAAGTCAAATTTCCGGCAGAGGGGGCTTTTTCACGAGATCATCCCTCCCGCCACAGAGATTCTAATGTCTCAAAAACAGGGGCTTTTTATTTTGGCGGTAAAAAATGCCTGGCATGAAAAATGCTCGGATTATTAAGGTCTTTTCATTTTCTGCCGATTAAAGGAGAGGAATCAACTCGGCACTTAGTCCATTCACCGGCTCTTGCCCTTCAGGAGGGGGGTCGCCATGAACAAATTCAGCAAGGTCATAGAGGCCGCCGTGCGAGACGAGTACTCCGACATCCACGTCACGGGGGGCCATCCCATGGTTTTTCGTAAGAACGGCCAGGTCCATTTCGACAAGACGGGCCGCTGGAACCACAGGGAAGTCGACGCCCTGGTCAGGACAATCCTGACCCCCCGTCAGCTCAGCACGCTGAGGCAGCGCTGGTCCGTCGATCTGGCCATGAGTATCCAGCAGGTCCGTATCCGGGTCAACGTGTTCAACACCACCCGGGGCCTGAGCCTTGCCATCCGCCTGTTGCCGGGTACGGTACCTTGCATCGAAAAACTCAATCTCCACCCCTCCCTCCAGCAGATTGCCGAAATCAAAGCGGGGCTCATCCTCATCTGCGGGGCCACGGGCTCCGGTAAATCGACGACCATCGCGGCCGTCATCGACGAGATCAACCGTACGCGAGCGGCCCACATCGTGACGCTCGAAGACCCGATCGAGTACCGCTTCATTTCCAGGAAATCCTTCATCGAGCAGCGCGAGCTCGGCACCCACATGCCCTCCTTCGAACAGGGCCTCCTCGATGTCCTCCGGGAAGCGCCGGACGTCATCGTGGTGGGAGAGCTCCGGGAACCCCAGGTGATGCGCCTTACCCTGAATGCGGCCGAGTCGGGACACCTGGTCATCGCCTCCCTCCACGCCACAAACACCGAAGACGCCCTCTACCGCCTGTGCAACTCATTCCCGATCGAAGCCCAGGAGGAGATCCGCTTTCAGCTCGCCTCAGCCCTCCAGTGGGTCATCATCCAGCAGCTCACCTACATGGAAAAACTGGGATACAGGGTGCCCATGCTCTCCATCGCCCGGGGAACCCAGTCAGTGAAAGGGGTCATCCGGGAAAACAAGATCCCCCAGATCGAAAGCATCATCCAGATGGGAAAAAGCGAGGGGATGTTCACGATGGAGCGCTACCTGAAGGAGTACCTGCAGACCAAGACGAGTTTCCATCCACCGTCTGATCATTTCAAACCCTCTGCCGAGGCTGCCCAGGAACTCGTATACGTCTCGCCGCTCATCGACGGCGATGCCGCCGCTTACCGCCCGGAGGCCCAGCCGGCCCAGGACACCGATCCGGCGATGTCCCGCGGACCGTCAACGGGCTGGGCGTCCGTGACCCCGTTCCCACCCGGAAACGGGAGCGGCGCCGAGAAGTACCAGCGGGCCTACCCGGATAACGGAAACGGTCTCGGGAAGGGGGATGCCCAGTACGCGGCGGGCGGGAAAGACTTCGGGCATACGACCGATGCCGCCGAGAGCACCGGGCCGCACCTCATCATCGACGAAAAAGCCACCGTGGATGAGCTCATCGCCCAGATCAGCAACTTTGGCAGACAAAAGGCCTGATCGCTCCCTGATCACTGGATCGAAAAAGCAACGAAGAATACACCGGGATGCCTCACATCCCGGTTTTTTTATACCTTGGTTCCCGCCGGCCGGGTCGATCAATGGACCGGGGGCATAATAAAAGGGGAACCCCGCTGCGGGGGGTTCCCCTTTCGTTTCATGTCTTCAGGGACAGCTACTGCTGGAAGGACTGCGAAAATCCCTGCGTGGCGCTCGACCGGTATCCGGGGAGCCTCACGGCGAAGTCGTCGAAATAAGCGTTCGCGGTGTACTGACCGTAGGCGTGAAGCCCGACCACGGGGAAATTCGTCGCTGACGGGAAGGACCCGCTGCTCGGGGTCTTTTGATAGAACCCCAGGCGAAGGGTGTCGTAATACTGATCGTTTTCGCCCAGCCCCGTCCCCGTGTTCGTAGCGGAGATGAACCCGGTGCAGATGGTGTAGTTCGGCGTCATGTACTGCCACTTGACGAGGGTGAAGTTGTCGTTCGCCGCCGTGATCTGGGTCTGCCCGTTGCTCAGGATGTCGTCGGGGGGCCAAACGATCGTCCCCCGGGTGACAGCATTCCGGTTGATGGTGTTGGAGAACTTCGGGTCCCAGGGGTCCGTGTCCGCCTCGAAAAGGGTGGGTGAGATCGACACACCGTACTGGTCCACATAGTTGTTCGGGTCCGCCACGAAGAGGCGGAACCAGATGTCCTTGGACCGGTAGGCGTTTCCGTCAGCCGTCGGCAGGTTGGCGAGTTGCACGCCGCTTGGCCATTGCCCCACGAAGAATTTCCCGCTGCAGAGGTTCCGGTCGAAGGCGTAGGGGTATACGTTTCCGCTTGAGTCCTTGAGGATGTCGAGAACGAGGGCGCCCGTTGCCGTCCCAGTCCAGAGTTTAGAGTTTGCGCCTAAATTGTACACCGGGTCCCAGGCCACCCTTGCCCTGGCCGTTCTGGGCCCGCCGGCCGTGCAGTCCGAGGTCTGGTAGATCTCGTCGCCCATCTTGATCCGCGTCTGGACCCCGTAGCCGCCGCCGTTGATGAAGAGGATGGAGGGGGCCTCCTTGGTCCTCGCAGTCAGGGTGATCCACTTTCTGATGGCGTGCGTGTTGGTGATGACGACGTGATACTGGTCATTGTTGCTCGTCGGGGTCTGGGGACCTCTCGCCGCTGCCATCGCGCCGGCGTACCATGTCCAGGAGGGCTCCTGCTTGATGATCGTGTGGGTCCCCGAGCCGCCGTCCTGCAACTCGAGGAAGGTGCCGTCGCCGGCGGTCCAGTTGCAGATCTTGGTAGAGAAATCACACCACGAAGCGCTTCTCGTCGTGAAGAAGTACTTGTATGAAACCCCGCCCTTGGTCAGGACGCGGACATAATACTGTACATTCGGCTGGATCTGGGTGGGCGTCGTCGTAGGAAGTGCCCCGGTGGTCAGCATCCGGACAGGGTCTCTCAACCCCAGATAGGACTCCACCACCCCGAGGGCCTTGACGTTCTGGGCACAGGCGGGGAAGGTGTACCCGCTGTCGTCTGTGGTGTTGCAGGGGGAAGCTACCACATCGGACGGCGCAAAAGTTATCGTCGCCGGATATTGCTTGACCCAGAGAGCGAAAAGGGGCATCGCCCCGTAGGGGAGGATATCAAAGGCGCTCGTCACGCCCGGCACGCCGTCGCAGTTGTGAAGCGTCTGGTTGTTATAGTCGTAGGCGGTGCGCCAGAGATCGACGCCCCAGCTGTTTCCCTGGCCGTCGAGGCCCAAGCTGATCCCGTGGGCGTAAGGAGGATTGTCGACTTCCAGCGGTGTTCCGTTTTTATCCACCAGCGTGGCGAGCTTCACCTGGACGTCGTAGGCGAGGAACCGCCCGTTATCGAGCCAGGCCTCGTCGAAACGCACGCCGGCATTCATCCAGTTGAAGCCGAGAGAGCTTTCCCACACGGAATTGCATTGTGTATAATCGTACTTGAGAGGCCCCGACATGTTAAGCGCCGAACCCCCGCCGTCCACGTCAGCTACCGCAGTCTGCGTGCCGACGCGGGAGAAGGTGGCGCCCGTCTGCCAGTTGTTCGTGTTGTCGAAGTCCTCCTTGAATTCCTTCGGTGCGGCCACGGACCCGCTCAAATACCCCACAGGGATGTAGAAATCGACCTTGCGGCTCGCCTCCATGGCCTGGCCGGACCCGATGATGCCCTTCGAGTTCAGGCGGACGAACTTGCCCAGGATGACCTTGGTACCGGGGGCGACGGTGATGTTGGACATCGTCGCCGCGTTGGGGTCGGTGATCCCCCGGAGCTTGTAGGACCCCGTTCCGCTGTCCATGTATAGCTCGCGGTAGGCGATCGTCTTTTCGTTGTTGGAGGTGTCCTTCACGGAGACAACGCCGTTCCATTTCGGGAAGGCCCGATAGCCGCTTCCGGCCTCGAGGATCAACTCCCCGTTCTGGCCGACGGTCTGGTTACCGGCGCCGCCGCTTGACCGGGTCAGGGCAATCGGCGAGATGATCGAATTTTCGGGGTAGCTGTCCCAGGTCTGGTTCAGGTATTTGGTGAAATCGACCCTCCCGCTGTCTCCCCCGGCCCCGGGGTTGGCGCTCGCCAGCTGGGCATAGGTCACATTGCCTGTAAGCGCGTTTCTGATCTGAACCCAGCTTCCGTTTTCATAGGACACTGCCGCAAGGGGGTACTGCCCGACCACGGTTGTCTGCATCAGGGCACCGCCCGTAGAGGTCACCTTGTACCAGTAGGGATAGACCTGGAACCTGAACTGGCCGTCGTTGTTCGCAAGAGAGAAGGTCTGGTTGTGGAGGCCGGCGAGGGCGGTCTCCCGATTGGCCTCGGTGGTGGCATTGAGGTACTGGCTCGCGGCATACCGGTAGCCCGCTTCTGCGAGGTAGTAGGCCCGGACGGAGCGGCTGCCGACGAACTGGCTGTGCGTCGATGTCGTGAAGAGATTGAGCATCACGGCCCCCAGAGTTGCAAAGATGACCATGGTGACCACGACGGCAATCAGGACGGCTCCTTTCTGACTGGATAGCGTACATTTCGGATTCATGGGATTTCCTCCCTTCGAACGGGTGATGGCTCTCGCCGCAATCCACGAGGCAACTATCAGAACCGGGACGGCAAGCGGGAAATGGGTCAGAAGAAACGCGAGAAATACCAGGGGTAAAAGGGCCAGGCGTGTAAGGAAACAGGCCCAGGGTCTTTTTTCAATGAAACCGGCAAGGGACGGGCCGACGGTGTAGTAGATCTCGATAAACCGCCTGCCGGCATCGGAGTGGACGAGAAGGCTGTCCCTGAACTCCCGCAGCACGAGGACCATGGAGTGGTTGTAGTTCCCGTAGGCCGCCGTGGCCACGAAACATTGGGTATAGCGGGTCTGGTCGGGATAGGTTGCACTGGATGGAAGAGCTCCCCCGATGTTGTTGTTGTTCCGCGGGTGGACGGTCGTCGAAAAGGCGACGGTCGTTCCTACATCGGGTCGGTTCAGCGCAAGGTCTATCTTGATGCCCGAAAGGAGCCGGAGATTGTCGGAGCCCGGTGCCCATACGTTTGCCCCGCGGTAATAGGTGAAGGCGAGGCTGCTGACGCCGTCGATGAGGACATCGCCCTGCGTGAAATCCGGGGTCGTTCCCTCGCTGTCCTCATTGATCTTGACGGTCTGCCCGTCGAGGCCGATGGCCACTCTCCTTGTGACGTCTCCCGACAGCCTCTCGATGAGGATGGAATTCGCCGTGGCGTTGCTGCCGACGGGGCTCGGGATGGTGACAAATTCCGTCAGCTCGCGGCTCAGCCTCGCCATGGCGAGCTGCGATTTCTGGGCCATGGCGTCGTTTTCCTTGGCGCTCATGTAGCCGTTGATCCCCGCCACCAGGGCCGTCCCCGCTACGGTCGCCAGGATCCCGACGATGACCAGCGTCACCATGATCTCGATGAGCGTGAAACCCGACTGTTCCCTCATCCGCCGCCGCCTGCATGTCCTGTTCATAAAGGATTCAGCTATTTCGTTTGTCATCTTTCCATGAACCTCACTGGGCGAAAACCGTGCTGAAACTCTGGTTCCCCCTCGTGACGGTCACCTTGAGAAGGTTGTAGGGCGCCGAGGTGTCCTGGATCTCCGCCCGTGAACCGTCAAACTCGATGTACCTTGTCGTCGCCGTGTAGCCCGTGCCGTAATAGTTCGGTGTGTCCACGCGGGTCTTGAAGGTGGACAGAAAATTGACCTGTGTGGCCGCCAGGTTTTTGTAGTCTGAGGTCATGTTGTCGAGGACCTGCCGGAGCGTCGAGACGTCCTGGACACGGACGACGGGCTCGCCGCTTCTCAGCATGGCCGTCCCCATGAACTGAACGAGGATAACACCCATGACGGCCGCGACGATAATCGTCACGATCACCTCGAGAAGCGTAAACCCCCGCTGGCTCTTCTTCTCCCACGCTTGAACGTTCATGGCAGATACCCCGTGTTCTTGATCATGGTGGCCGTTTTGCTTTCGGAACCCTGTGCTACGGTGATGACGATGTTGTCGGTGGCCGCCGCGGGAGTTGTGGACTTCGTCGTGCAGGGCACCCCCCAGGTCGTGAAGGAAATCACCGTGATGCCCGCTCCCCCGCAGGTCGCACTGGCAGTGACCGATGAAGGCAGTGTGACGGTCGTAGCACTCTCGCCGGGCAATCGGACCCTTGTACTCGTCCCGTCGTCGTTCATCTTGAAAAGGGCATAGGTTTGGCTGTCGACCATTTCGATGCCCCAGACATTGCTGCTGTTCAGGGCCGCGGCCTGGGCAAAGCGGAGGTGGCTCTTCAGGGTTTCAAGACGGCCCGGCACCTCCACCGCCTCGGGCTGGTAGAGCATCGCAACAGCCGTGAAGGCAAGAAACCCCAGGATGAGGAGGACCACGATGATTTCGATCATGGTGAAGCCGCGGGAGTTTTTCCCCGGGAGGCGCAACATGTTCAATTTAAAGGGCTGCATATTTTTTCCCGTAATTCCAGATGATTCTTGCCAGAAAAAGCCCCGTCAGAACGCCTGTCCCGATGAAACTGAAGAGGAACACGAGCGTGACGGGGAGTCCTGCGGTGATGTGAATGGCCACGGCATCGAGGATCAGGAGGCCGATGTAGGCAACGGTCCCGATCCGGGCGACCCTGGCCGCGACCTCGCCGTCCTTCAGGATAAAAATGCCGAGAACGACGAGCCAGACCGCTGTCACAAGGACAATGTGGGGCTGCATCCTGACCCATTTCACCATCAGCCACTCGCCGCCGAACCTTCCGATGCCGAACATCAGGATAAGGCCGACGATCAGGAAATACAGACCGGCCATGATGAAGTAGAAAGAACACTCGCTTCCCGACACCGTTCCCGAAAAGGCCCTCGCGAAATCGATGCGTGTGTCGACGGGTTGCAGGAGAAACTCCCTGACGCGAATCCAAAGGGTCGGCTTGAGGGCGTCGATCCGGGCCATGACCTTCGCGTCGAGATCGGCCGGCGCATCGATCTGCGGCGAGAGCCGGGCCATAGAGGCGATCCTGTCAAGCTCCCTCCACTTCGCGAGGAGGTCGGGCACTCCCTGGAGCCCCTTTTCCAGAAGGTTTTTCTCCTCCGCGGAAAGCTCGTCCAGCAGGGCCCTTTCCATGAGTCCTTCCAACGTCTCTCTTGTCACGGCCGTTTCAGATTCATTCGTCATGGCGATTGCCTTTCCCGGGTCGTTTCGTCCATCAGCGATCGTAATTTCTCAAGGCCCCTGTATACTTTCATCTTGGCCCCGCTCAGGGTGCATCCGCTGACGGCAGCGATGTCTTCAAAGGAAAGCCCCTGGTGAAATCTCAGGACGACGGCTTCCCGGACATCGGGAGTCAGTTTGCCCACGCAGAGATCGAGCAGCCTGAGTTCCTCCCCCCGGATGGCGCAGCCCTCCGGGTTTTCCAAATCGCTGCGGAATTCGCTGTTGCACAGGGCTTCCATGGGTTCTGACACCGGTTTTGTCCCCTTGAGGTGGTTCCGGATCAGGTTGAGGCTTATCGTGTAGAGCCAGGTAAAAAATTTTCTCTCTCCCTGGAACTTCCTGAGGGCCATGTAGGCCTTTAAAAAAGTCTCTTGTGTGAGATCATCGGCATCGTGATAACTGCCTGTCATCCGATAGGCCAGGTTGAAAATCGGGCCTTTATATCGATTGACCACCTGGGTGTAGGCGTTTCGGTCACCGCCCAGAACCCTTGATATGATCTCGTTTTGTTCCTTCCAATCCATATACAATGCGAAGACGATAAAAGTCACAGGGGGGGGTTATTTTGTGGAACATCACGGCCTGTTTCACTTACCCGCCCGTTCTCATTGACGATATCCGTGATTTTATCGACCGGAATATGGCTCCCTTGAGTGATATATTCCAACCCGCGGGGCCTGTCCTCATAGTCCGGGGTCAATGGCAGAACATAAAAACCCTCCCCCCAAAGGGGAGCGCCACAGTGAAAAAGACCCATAAAGATAATCAGCAATAATAATACCAAATATGCCAGAATTTCTCATAAATATAAATACATAGGGCCGAAACACAGGGGGTAGCCCTCTGCCTTGAGCATGGGCTTACTCCCGTGGAGCGGCACTGCGGCTGACCCTCCGGCAATGATTGAAATCCTTCAATTTTATTCATCTTTTTATCTTGCATTTTAACGGCAGCCGATATACATGGTTAAGCAGTATATGGCATATAAGTTGAATATTACTATCAAATTGCATTTTTATAATCCCCGGGTCCGGATTACCAATCCCGTTATTCAGGGAAAGAGAGTTGATGAACAACAGGACAGCTGAAAAACCCGAGGCACCCCAAAAACAAACCGCCATGCCGGCGATCAGTGTCGTCATTCCTGCCTACAACGAAAAGGAAGGAATTGCAACGGTTGTAACCAATATACAAAATGCAATGGACCTCATGAACCGTCTCTATGAGATCATCGTCGTCGATGACGGTTCCGAGGACGAAACGGCCGACAGGGCCCGCCGGGCGGGTGCACGGGTGATTTCGCACCCCTATAACATCGGGAATGGAGCGGCCGTGAAGACAGGTATTCGAGCCGCCCGGGGTGAAATCCTCGTGATCCTCGACGGCGACGGACAACACGACCCGACCGACATTTCCCGGCTCATAGAGAAGGTCGGTCCTTACGACATGGTCGTCGGGGCCAGGACGTCGGAATCGGAGACGAGCCTCCATCGCAACCTGGCCAACAGGATATACAATCGACTGGCGACTTATGTGTGCGGGAGAAAGATCGAGGATCTCACATCGGGGTTCAGGGCCATCAACGCGCGTATCGCCCGGAGCTTTGTTTACCTCCTTCCGAATACCTTCTCCTACCCCACCACGATCACGCTGGCCGTCGTGAGGTCGGGCCACAGCCTGGCTTACGTGCCGATCAAAGCCAGCAAGCGAAGCGGCAAAAGCAAGATTAAACTCCTACGGGACGGGGCGAGGTTTTTTCTGATCATCGTAAAAATTGCGACTCTATTCGCCCCTATGCGGATTTTCATCCCCGTCAGCGTCTCCATGTTTCTCACGGGTTTCATCTGGGGTCTTGTCAAAATCTTAGTTTATGGCGGGCGATACGGCCCCACCTCCGCCATGCTGATGACAATGGCCGTTGTGATCTTTATGGTCGGTCTTGTCTCAGAGCAGGTTGCCCAGCTGCGTTTCGACCGCAGCGAGGACCGGAATCCCGCGCCCTCGGAGGACTGAGGAAAAGGCTTTCGAACAAGGAAGCGCTCCTTATGATCCACATCATGATCGGCACAAAGGCCCAGTTCATAAAAATGGCCCCTATCATGCAGGAACTGGATCGCCGTGCCATTCGCTTCAACTTCATCGATACGGGACAGCACGCCGGAATCACCGGAGATCTCCTCGAACAGTTCAGGCTGCGTGGGCCGGACATCCGTCTCCGGGCTGAAACGACAAGTATCACGCGGCTCTCTGAAGCTCTCAGTTGGGCGGCGAGAAGCGTCGGTCGCTCGGCCCTTAAGCCTGGGGACATCCGGAGGAACATCTTTCGGAATGAAAAAGGGATTTGCCTGATTCACGGTGACACTTTAACCACCCTCCTGTCGCTACTTTTCGCAAGGCGTTGCGGCATCAAGGTGGCCCACGTAGAGGCAGGACTCCGGAGCTTTAACCTCCTTGACCCCTTCCCAGAAGAGATCATCCGCCTGATCGCTATGCAGTACAGCGATATTCTTTTCGCCCCCTCTGTATGGGCCTTCGAAAATCTGAAGAAGATGAGTTACGAAAAGAAAACCGTCCATGCGGGCGGCAATACGATCATCGATACGCTCAGATTCGCCATGTCGCAGAACGGAGGGAAACGCCCTTCAGAACCCTATGTCGTCGTCACCATTCACCGCGTGGAAACCCTTTATTCCAAATCCCGGCTGAAGGCCGTCGTCGGTCTTCTGGAAAGGATCGGCCGGGAAAGGAAGATTCTGTTCGTCCTTCACGAACCAACGCAGAAGAAGCTCTCCAGCTTGGGTCTCTACGCAAAACTCGAAAACATGTCATCCGTTGAGCTGATGCCCCTTCAGCCCTATTTGACATTCGTCAACCTTTTGGCCGGCGCCGATTTCATTGTCACCGACGGAGGCAGCATCCAGGAGGAAAGCTACTACCTCAACATCCCCTGCCTCATCATGAGAACCAGAACGGAGCGGCCCGAGGGCATGGGAGAAAATGCCCGCCTGGCCGGCTTCGACGGGGACAAGATCGACCATTTTTTCGCTTCCCTTTCCGCCCTCAGGAGAAGGGAATCCTCCTTTGAGAATCTTCACCCGTCGGTAATGATTGTCGATCACCTGATACCCTATGCCTGAAAGCGTGAAGACCGATGAGCCTTGAAAACTTTTCCATTATTGTTCCGGTATACAACGGCGCCGAAACCCTCGATGCCTGCCTGGAGGCCCTCGTCGGCCAGGCCTACCCACGGGAGCAGTTCGAAGTCATCGTTGTGAACGACGGCTCGACGGACGAAACACCGCAGATCGCCGCCCGTTACCCCGTCCGCCTGATCAACCTGGGATCCAACGAGGGCCGCATTGTCGCCCGCAACACGGGTGCCCGGGCCGCCCGGTTTGAAAACCTGGTCTTTAACGATGCCCGGGTCATACCAGAGAGGGACTTACTCACCAAGGTGAGCCGGCGAGGTTACGAGCCTCTGCTGCCGACCGTCGATTTATACGACGGAAGCCCGTGGGGGCTTGCCCGGTTTTTTCATCTTCTCCGATGGAGGCTCTACTCACCACACTATCCCCCTTCGGAAAATGCCGAAGAGTATTTCATCACCCCCGATAATTTCGACAACGTCCCGAAGGGAACGACGAATTTTGTCTGTGACCGCGCCCTGTGGCTGAAGAATCAGCTGCTCGGGACCGACAAATATACCAATGACGATACGAGGATCCTGAGACAAATCGTCAGGGAAAGACCCATCCTGAGGACCGGTGCCGTATCCGTGGTCTACAGGCCGAGATCGGATTTCTCAGACGTCATGATTCACACTTACCAGCGCGGGCCACGGTTCGCCGACTACTATCTCCGGCCGGGAGGTAAATATTTTCTTTTCTATCTTTTCATCTGGTTTTTCATACTTTTTTCAGTTGCGGCGGTTGTCCTTTTCCCCGTGGTCAAAGGTGTTGTGCTGGCCGGCCTGTTCCTGGCATACATTGCCGTGGTGCTGTACCTGAGCCGGACCTGGTCCGATCTTACCGTCGTGGGCCTCTGCCTGCCAGCTGTTGTTCTGTCATTCGGGCTCGGAATTCTGAAATGGCAATTAACGGAATGGGTCGCGGGTAAGAGGTCGGGATCGTGAAACAACTTTACGACAGGACCTACTACGAGAAGCTGAACAGGTTCAACTTCATCGGTAATAACGTTTTTCGAGAGCGTCAACGCCTGCATACGATCGAGAGGCTTTGCCAGCCGGGACCGGCGGATGATGTCCTGGAGCTTGGGTGCGGCGGCGGGCATTACACGAGGTGGCTTGCGGGTCGCGTTCGAACGGTGATCGGGGTGGATTTCTCCGGAGCGGCCATCGAGAAAGCCCGCTCACTCGGCATGCAACACAACATGCAATACGCCGTCGCGGATATCTGCTCGCTGAGACTCTTTCCCGATCAACGCTTTGACAAAATCATCGCTATCGACGTGCTGGAGCACCTTTCAGATGCTGACCTTGCGGGTGCTCTTTCAGAAGTGCGCCGCCTCCTCACAGGACACGGTGTATTCGTCTTCTTCACACCCTGCCGGAGTCATTGGCTCGAACGGCTGAAGCACAGGAATATTCTATTCCGGCAGACGGCCGGCCACATCGGCGTTAGAACTGAAAGGGAATACCGGAACATCGTCGATCAGCAGGGATTGGAAATCAAAGATATCATCCGCTATGAAACATGCATACCCCTGTGGCGGACAATCGAGGGGAAAATGAAGGGCATGTCATCCACAGGGGGTCTCTTCGTTTCGCGTCTCGGCGTCGCGGCAATGTGCCGTCCGATAAAAACAGGAGAGGGGTCCTCACCCCTCGCGTCAAGGGTTTCATAGTCCTATAAAGTGTCCGCCACAGGAAAAGCCATCAATCAAGCGATACGAAGGGGTACGGGAGGCAATGCAGACACATCAGGAGGGCGATATTGAATAACCGGTATCTCTCGATTGCCATTCTAATCCTCGTCGTTGCAGGGCTTGCCGCCTTTCTTTCCTCCGAGAAATCCCTCCTCCCCCAGCTGATGCATGTGGATCTGACCCTGATGGTTTGCCTGGTGATCTTGAGATTTCTGTTCCTCGTAACCAACGGGCTTTTCCTGAAGACTTATTCCGACCGATTCGGCATTCGGCTTTCGGTTAAGGAGTGGCTTGGGCTTTCCATCGTAACGACGATGGGAAATTTTGTGACCCCTTTTTCAGGCGGTCTCATGGCCCGAGCGGCTTATCTGAAGCATCGGCACGGCTTTTCCTACGCAGACTTCACAACCTCTCTGGCGGCCAATTACCTGGTGAATTTCTGGGTCATCAGCCTCACGGGGATCGTGGTGCTGCTCTTTCTCGGCACGTCCTCTCCGGGTATGTTGCCGCTGGTCCTTTTTTTTGCCGCCGCGACAGCGGTCACCTCTCTTCTCGCAGTCGTACCCGTCGGCGAACTGCGGGGAGGGTCCCTCTTGACCAAGAACCTGAACCAGGTGCTGAAGGGGTGGACGATGATCAGAAAGGACCGGCTCTTCCTCGAAAAACTCGTCCTGTATGTTTTCGTGAATATAGCCATCAACGGCCTGTCTTTCTACCTGGCTTACATCGCCCTTGGAAGTGATGTGACCTTCTTGGCGTCCCTAGTCGTCAGTCTGCTCACTTCTTTCTCGCTCCTGGTCAACCTGACGCCCGGGAACCTCGGGATTCAGGAGGCAGTTACCAGCCTGTCTTCAGCGCTTCTCGGACTGGGGGCCGGCCTCGGATTACTCGTGGCGCTCATCATCCGTGCCGCCTCCCTGCTCCCCGTTGTAGGCCTTGGACCCGTGTTCAGCTATTTTCTGACGAAAGAGCTGGCCGCCGGGCGACCGGGTGTCACAGACACAGGCGGGCACAGGTCGGGTTGAAGATGACCGATACCGGAGCCCGTGCTGTTGGAAAATGAGGTTATGGTTTTGTGATCGAAGTGGTTCCGTCACGTCGGTGACAGGAGTTAATGCACCGAGAAACCGTCCCTGGAGATGAATGGATCATGCTGACTTTCGCATCCGATCAGCTGCCGGAAAAAAGAATATGCGGCCTGGTGTTTTTGATTCTTTTCGTTCTTCTGCTGGCCATTTACTCGAACAGTTTTCACACTCCTTGGCATTTCGACGATTTTGACAACATCACCACGAACCCGAGCGTCCACATCCAGGCACTCACCGGATCGGAATTCAAGAAAACTTTTCATACCCGCGGATTTTTTGCTAGGCCAGCGGCATACCTGAGTTTCGGGCTGAATTACTATTTCGGCAGTGAGGATGTCTTCGGATATCACGTGGTGAATTTCATCGTTCACGTGCTGTCGTCCCTTTTCCTTTTCCTCTTCATTCTCGAAACTTTGCGATTGCCCCTCCTAAGACAACGCTACGGGAAAGACGCCCTTTCCATTTCTTTCATCGCAACGCTTCTGTGGGCGGTAAATCCCGTACACGTCACGTCCGTAACCTATATCGTGCAGAGGATGTCGAGCATGGCAGGCATGTTCTTCATTCTTGCCATGTATTGTTACATCAGGGGGCGAACATCCTCCGAGTGGTCGAGAGGTGCCCTCTTTTACACCCTCTGCTTTTTTGCCTTTCTTCTGTCCTTCGGAAGCAAGGAAAACGCCCTGGTCTTGCCGCTTGTTCTTTTTTTATACGATCTTCTTCTGATCCAGGGAGCAAGCACAGAAAATATCAAAAGAGGCTTGAAGGTCATCGCCGTGCCCTGCCTTTTCATCTTAGGGCTCGGGCTTCTTTACAGGGATTTTTCATCTCTGACGCAGGGATATGACACGCGGCCTTTTACCCTCACGGAGAGATTGCTGACGCAGCCGAGAGTAATGTTCTTTTATCTTTCCTTGCTTTTCTACCCCATCTTTTCACGCCTGACCCTCCTCTATGATTTGGAAACGTCGTTATCGCTTTTGGACCCGCCGACGACATTTCTTGCCATCACGGCGGTGGGGGTCACCGTCGGACTCGCATGCCTTCTGGCGAGGAGAAGGCCGCTCTATGCTTACTGCATCTTTTTTTTCTTTATCAATCACCTCATCGAGGGCTCGTTTCTTCCCCTGGAGATGGTCTATGAACACCGCAACTACATCCCCTCGATGATGTTGTTCGTCCCTGTGTCGATTCTTATCCACTGGCTTTATGATGCCTTCGCCGGGAGAAAATTCATTCGGTATGCCATCGTTGGCGTCATGCTATTCGTGATCGCCGACCAGGCACACACAACCTATCTGCGAAACGAAGTCTGGCAAAGTGAGTTGAACCTCTGGATGGACAATACCGAGAAGTCTCCCCGTCTCAGTAGGCCCCACGCCCTCCTCGGCAAGACTTTATTGAACGAGAAGCATTACCGAGAAGCGCTCGACGAATTTCAGACGGCCATGCAACTAAAGCGGTGGTCCAATCTCGTGGAGCCTGCGATCTATGAGTGTTACATCGGAAACTTCTTCCTCGATGTCGCCGGCGATGAAGAGAAGGCGTCGATTCACTACACGAAGTCCCTGGAATACAGCATCACCCACGAATACTATGCCGGCATGGCAATGGTCCTGTTGAAGAGGGGTGATTTTGACCAGGCCCACGAATTCATCCTCAAAGCTCTCCAAATGAAACCCGGTCTTGCCGAGTACCACAACAATCATGCTCTCATTCTCCTGAAAAAGGGGAGATATGACGAGGCCGTGGAAGCCGCGTCGAAAGCTCTGACACTCAAGAAAAGTTACCGGGAGCCCCTTTGCATCATCGGGGAAGCATACCGGCAAAAAGGCCTTTACGATCAATCCATATCTTACTGGCAGGAGGTCCTGCGGGAGGACCCGGATCGGCGCTACGCATATCTGGCCCTGATGGACCTTTACTTTGCGATGGGATATCGAGAGGCCCTCGATGAAACCACCAAACTTCTTCTTGGGAAAGTCGATCAAAACCAGGTGTCTGACATCATCATGGATATCCATCGCAGAGCAAACATGTTTGCCTACGTACCGAATCCCCAGACGATCAGTACTATCTTTCGCGAGTTCAAGCGGGTTGATCCTTTGAATGAAAAAGGGAAGAAGACATCCAAGTAAAGAACCGGGGCGATCGAAGCGATGAGGAAGGTAAAAGCGACGTGCGGATGAGCTGAACAGGATGGATTCGGAGACATCGCCTACACTAAAAAACAGGGTGCGGACCGATCGGTAACTCAGTCCGCACCCTGTTTGCTTACATTCTTAATTAGAAATTACAGACCCGGACGTCTCATCGTTCCCACGGCCGTAGCGGCGGATACCGTAGTGTTTGCCCTGCCCGTTGCCGTAATCGAGAACGTCGGTGTTGCATAGTTATAGGCAAGAGTGAAATCACCTGCATCGGTACCAACGGCCGTGCCGGTGTAAGTCGCACCCGCCGGCCATGAACTGGTCGCCAGCAGCCGCTGTGCGCCATACTGTGTGATTCTCGCTTTTGCCTCTGCCAGTGCTGCCTGACCTGCCCTCTTCTTGGCATCTTCCTGGAGACTGAAATATTTCGGAATCGCGACGGCAGCCAGGATCCCGAGGATCACCAGGACGGCAATGATTTCGATCAACGTGAAACCTTTTTGATTTTTCATGAGCATTTTACTAAGCATCTGAAACCTCCTTGGCAACTCGTTTATTCACGATTTCTGATTCGTTCCCTTTATAATATTCTCAAGTGCTACTGGAATCCCCGGTCCCGGATAACGATATTCCATTTCAACCCGACTCGATTTATCCCGACCCTAGACAGCACCATTGATCTCCGTACCGTGAAAGTCATGCTTTTAATCGTCTCTGATGCCGCAAGACTTTAGGAATCTTCTGGTGTGAGTCCTGCGGTTATTCCCACAACTTCAATGAACCTTTCAAAGAGCTTTTTCATACATCCCGGAATCCTGTGGGATGCTTTGATTCTTGGATTTAGCATGTTCCATGCCATGTGCCCGGGGATGTCCGGAACTAAATCAAAATGGCAAATCAAATCAGACAATTAACATTTATTTTTTCCCGGGTCACTCAGGAGCAAGAAATACCAAAAATATAAAATACTTACATTTATTGATGGTCGCCCTACAATTTATGATGATTTCTTTATCGTTGCGACATCGATGTCGTATTTCTTGATTCTGTGCCAGAGGCTTCGCTCTTTAATTCCCAGAATCTGAGCAGCCCTGACCTGGATACCGTCAGCACGGATCAGCGCGTCGATAATCATTTTCTTCTCAATTTCCTGGAGCCTGTCATCGATAGTGGCGGTCTCGGGAAGCTCGTTTACGGCCTGCCCGACAACGCCGCCCGTAATCTGCGGGGGGATATGATAGACTTGGATGATGCCGTTTTCGGCCATTACGGCCGCTCTTTCAATCGTATTCTGAAGTTCCCTGATATTACCCGGCCAGGTATAACCGATCAGTGACTGCAGGGCCGCGGACGAGATCTTCACCGGCTTCGAAGCCTTGGAGAGGAAATACTCCGCGAGAATGGGGATGTCCTCACGCCTTTCCCTCAGCGGCGGCAGGTAGAGGGCAAGAACGTTCAACCGGTAGAAGAGATCCTCGCGGAACGCCCCGTCCTGCACGAGCTTGGGCAGGTTCTTGTTGGTGGAAGCGATGAAACGGACATCGACCCGGATGGAACGGGTCCCCCCGACCCTTTCGAATTCCTTTTCCTGCAGGACGCGAAGCAGTTTGGCCTGCGTGGTAAGCGGCATGTCCCCGATCTCGTCGAGGAGGATGGTCCCGCTGTTGGCCAGTTCGAACTTGCCCTTCTTCTGGGACGTCGCCCCGGTAAAGGACCCTTTTTCGTGACCGAACAATTCGCTCTCCAGCAACCCCTCGGGAATGGCCACGCAGTTGAGCTTCACAAAGGGCCTTTCATTGCGCATGCTGTGCTGATAGATGCTCTGGGCGATGAGTTCCTTGCCGGTACCGCTCTCTCCCGTGATGAGCACCGTCGCGTCCGTAGGCGCGATCTTCAGAATCTGGCTGAAGATGCCGCGGACGGCCTTGCTCTGTCCGACGATTTCAGGGAAAAGCTCCTTGGCCTCGACCTTGCTCAGGATGTTGGTCACCTGTTCAAAGACCGTGTTGAACCGTGACAGGTCATCGCCCGTGGAACTCTTCACACCTTCGATCTGGGTCTTCGGAAAGACGGGAAGGTTTTCCGTTTTCTTGATGAACTGCTTAATCGGCCGGAGAATGAGCCAGGTGATCAGCAACGCGCAGAGGAAGGTGAAAACGGCGATCCCCAGCCCCCACCACTGGAGGTAGGACAGAGACTCCACCGGGTACCGGGCGTAGGTTTCCATCATCCGGTAGGTCACGATGATCGCGAAGACGGAAATCCCGCTGAAAATCACCGGAATGAGAACATAAAGACTGACATGGATCTTGGACTGCTTCATGGCATTTACGGCCCTTGAATGTTCTCAATGAATCCCTGCCCAATCGAAATCCGGTTCAGCCCCTCCTCGAGGAACCGGGAACCGACGGCTCAAGCGACGATCAGAAACCCTTCCGCGCGACCTGGGTGAGGTCCCACATCGGAAGGAAGATGGCCAGTGCGAAAAAGCCCACCACCGCAGCGAGTCCGACGACCAGAATCGGGCCCACGGCTTCGGATAAACGTTGAACCGAATAGCTCACCTCATCATCGTAGTGGGTCGAGACGGCCCGGAGCATTTCATCGAGCTGACCCGATTCTTCGCCGATGGCGACCATCTGGATCACCATGGGGGTGAAGTACTTCGCCACATTGAGGGGACCTGAAATACCCCGCCCCTCCTCCACGCGGTCCCGGACGCGGTCGAATTCTCTGGCGATGGCGGAGTTGCCAATGGTCCCGGAGAGGATCTGTAGAGAGGTCATCACGGGCACACCGCTCGACTGAAGGATGGAGAAAATGCTCGCGAAACGGGACATGGCCGCCCGGATGAAGAGGGTGCCGATGAGCGGAACTCTGAGGATCAAGGAATCCACCAGGTATCGGCCCTGCGACGTCTTTAAATACATCCGAATGCCCGTTATCCCTACGACGAGCAGGGCCAGGCAGATGTACCAGTAGTTGCTGAGGACGGAATAGAGCACCATACTCACCTTCGTCGGCCAGGGCAGCTGAATCCCCGCCCTGGAGAAAATCGTCACAAAGCGCGGGATGACGAATGTGAGCAGAACGAAGAAGGCGATGCCCAGGGCGATGAGAACGATCATGGGGTATTGCATGGCCGACCGGATGTCCGATTTGATCTTGTGCTCATGCTCCAGGATATAAATCATCCGTTCCAGGACCTCGGGGATGTTGCCGCTGGTTTCGCCGGCCTTGATCATGCTGCGGTAGAGTGGCGTGAAGGTGTCCGGATGCTTCGCCAGGGCGTCCGAAAAGGTGGCGCCCTCCTGGATGTCGCTGGCGATCCCCGTGACGATCCTCTTCAGTTTGGGGTTCTGGGACTGATACCCCAGGACCTCGAATATCCGCATGATCGGCACACCCGCCCTGAACATGGTCCGGAACTGCTTGGTAAAAAGGATGAGCTCCGTCGGTTTGACCGCCGTCAATCGGGCCTGGATCGGAGCTAAAGCCGCGCTCCGCCCGATGCCTTTTTCCGTCATTCTTTTGACCTTCGACGGGATGTAGCCGCGGGTGGCGAGCAGGGTGTTCGCCATCTCAACCGATTCCGCTTCGATGACACCGGACAGGGCTGCGCCGCTTTCCGAGATCGCTTCGTATGTGAATTTCGGCATGTGGAATCCTCTTGTCGGTACGTTATCCTTCAGGTGCGGCGGCTGTATCCCGTTAGACCATGACCGCCGATGCCGCTTCTTCGAGCGTCGTGACTCCGCTGAGAACTTTGATCACGGCGTCCTCCTTCAGGGTCCGGAGCCGCCCGGCCTGCTTGGTCGCCCGGTGGATCTCCTGCGCCGAGGCCCCCTTGAGAATCATATCCTGCACCATGTCATCGTTGAGGAGGATTTCGAAGATGCCCGTCCGTCCCCTGTAACCCGTTCCCATGCAGGCGGGACATCCCCGGCCGCGCTGGAACTGGCCCTCCTTCACGCCGTTGAGGCCCCAGGCGTCAATCACCTTGGGATTGGGCTTGTAGGGTTCCTTGCAATAGGTACAGATGGTCCTCACGAGCCGCTGGGCGAAAGAAACCAGCAGAACCGACGAGACCAGGAAAGGTTCGATCCCCATGTCGATCAGCCGGGTGATGGCACCGGCGGAATCATTGGTGTGAACGGTGCTCAAAACCCTGTGACCCGTCAGGGCCGCCTGCACGGCGATCCCTGCCGTTTCGCCGTCCCGGATCTCGCCGACCATGATGACGTCCGGGTCCTGCCGGAGAATCGACCTCAGACCGCTGGCAAAGGTCATCCCCGCCTTCCGGTTCAGCTGCACCTGCCTCACCCGCTCGACCCGGTACTCCACCGGATCCTCCAGGGTGATGATGTGGATGTCCGGCCTGTTGATCTCCTTGATGATGGCGTAGAGGCTCGTGCTCTTGCCGCTGCCGGTAGGACCCGTGCTGAGAATCATGCCGTAGGGCTTGTTGATGATGGAATCGACCTTGTCCTTGTCATCCCTGGACATGCCCAGCCGGTCCAGAGAATACACGCCGGCGCCCATATCCAGAAGCCTCAGAACCAGATTTTCACCGTAGATGGTCGGGATCGAAGAGACGCGGACGTTGATCTCCTTGTTCTCCATCTTGACCGTGAATCGCCCGTCCTGGGGGATTCTCGATGTCGCAATATCCATGTTCGCCAGAATCTTGATCCTGGAGATGATCGGCAGGAACATGGGTTTGGGCGGTGCGGGGACTTCGTGGAGCCGGCCGTCGATCCGGAACCGCACCTGAACATTCTTCAGCTGAGGGCTCAAATGGATGTCGCTCGCCCCCTCGCGAACGGCCTGGGAAATGATGGAGTTGACCAGGCGCACGATCGGGGCCTCCTCGGCCATCCCCTGCAGAGAGCTCACCTGCAGGTCGTCCGTCGAGGGTCCTGCGACGGTGTCGGCATCGGTACTCGAATCAATCTTGAGCTCCTCGATGCTCTCCAGCACTCCACCCAGTCCCGACTGCATGCCGTAGACCTGGCCGATGAGCTGGTTCAGTTCCCGTTCGGTGCAGACCACGGGCTCCACCTCGTGGTTGGTGAGCATTTCAATGGCATCCTGGGCGTTGATATCGACGGGGTCGATCATCGCAACGGTCAGGAGGTGTCCTTTTTTCTTGAGCGGTGCAACCTGGTACCGCTGAGCGATATCCGAGGGCACAATCTGGACTAGGGTGATATCGACGGGATATTTGTCCGGATGGTACTTTTCGATCTTCAGCTGCTGGCTGAGCACATCGATGATCTGATATTCGGTCAGGGTGCCCTGCTGAATCAGATATTTGCCCAGCTTGAGACCGGATTTCTTGTGGTCCGTCAGCGCCTGCCTGAGCTGGTCTTCCGTCAACAGCCTGGCTTCTACGAGCATTTCCCCCAATTTTTTCCTGACTTTCACTGTTCCTACCTTCCCTCTCATGCTTTCAGCCCAGATCGGAAAAGAACACGGTCCCTTCACCCCATTCGCTCACGATTCTCGCGGAAGAGGCAATCTTCTGAGGAAGGGCTTTCAGGGCCTTCCGGGCTGACTTTTCATGGTTAAAGCCCTCTTTCAGCAGGATCGAAAACCGCAGCCCCCCCTCGGGATTCCAGAAAGGAAGTATGCGGGTCGACGTTACGTGGATCGTGTAATGCTGGATGTATTCATAGGCGTCTTCCAGTGTGTCCATCTCGGCCAGTTGCACCCAGTAAGCGGCATGCTGATCCGGTCTGGAAGAGGCGGGGAGGGCCGGGAATCGAACCACGTCCCCGGCCTTTACGGCTTTCACATCCTTGATCTTCCCGTTGGCTTCTGACAGACTTTCGAAGTGCATGTCCGCCGAGGATCCGTAAAGGAGCTGGAGGACCTGCCTGAAAGAATTCTTCCTCTTCATGGTCAGTTGACCCAGGGATTCGGGAATCTTGTTTTGCACGGCCGATCCCACCGACGGCGGAATGGGAACGGGCGGCACGTCCACGGTCAGCCTCGGCGACGGCTCTGCCGGGTTTACCGACGACGCCGGATTTGAACTCCCGAGGGATGCCTGTTGAATCTCCTGTCCGGCCGGCAACGCTGACGAGGGCGCCGATGCGATGGCCGAAACGGGGGGGTCGGCTTCATTTTTCTGCCATACCGGGATTCCGGACTGACGGAGCTTCTGGGTCAGCCAGGCGGACGGTTTCTCGAAGGTCAATCCCAGGATTAGCGCCGCGAAGGCGATCCCCGCAGGGGCGAGGATGAGCCGCCATGTCCTGTCGACGGGTCTTCGCGGTGCCGTGTCCCGCAGGCAGGAACGCACGAGCGACCAGTCGGCCCGTTTTCGATCCTGGACGATCAACTTGAGGAGGATCTGATGACCGAGCATCATGATTTTTCTCGGATACCCGCCGGTGGCCCTGTAGATCGCCCAGAGCGCGGGTGCGGTGAAGAGAACGGGATTCTTTCCCGCCTTGCTGACCCTGTCGATGCGGAACCGGATCATGGCCCGCGTCTGGCGGAAGTTCAGAGGTTTCATGACATAGTGGAAACTCACGCGGTCCGCGAACCCGGCGTGCTCGTCCAGAATCTTCTTGAATTCTCTCTGGGCGAAGAGAACGATCTGAAGGAGCTTGGCGGTGTTCGTTTCGTAATTCAGAAATTCCCTCAGAAGCTCGACACAGAAGGGCGGGAGCTTCTGCCCTTCGTCGATGATGAGGACGATGATCCTGTCCTGGTGGATCCCCTGATGGAAGAGATAATCCTTGATGTTCTCCTTGAGCTGCCACTCGCTGGACGCCGCCTCGCTCGTGTAGACCCTGAACATCTTGGCAACGGCAACCAGGAACTCGAGGGCGCTGCTGAAGTCGGGGTCGAGCAGGAGATACATCTCGACGTTCCCTTCGCCGCGGAACTTGCGAATGAGCATCCGCGAAAGGGTGGTCTTGCCCGTCCCGACGTCACCGACGACGACGCTCAGCCCCCGGCGCAACCGGATCGAGATTTCGAGCTTTTGCAGACACTGGACGTACTGAGGGGCTTGATAGAAGAGATCGGGCTCGGGCGAGTTGGAAAAGGGCTCGCTATTCAGTTCTAACAGCCTGTAGTAACTCATTCCTCTACTTTCCGGGAGCCGCACCGGAATCCGCCGGTTTTTCCGGCAGGGGAGCCTGTTCCGCCGGTTTTTCCAGCAAGGGGGTCTGCTCCGCAGGTGCCGGCGGGGCCTTTGCCTCCTTGGGCTCGGCCGCGACCTGCATCTTGAGGATGTGGGGCGTGATGAACACGAGGACTTCCTGGAATACTTTACTTGAACTATCCGCACCGAAGAGCCACCCGATACCCGGGATATCCTTCAGGCCCGGCAGACCCGTGTTGGTCAAGGTTGTCGTCTGTTTCGTGAGACCGGATATCACGATCGTCTCGCCGTCCTGCACGATGAGGGTGCTTTCCGTCTGCTTCTTGATGATGTAAGGGTTCCCCTGGACGGTCCGGGTGGTATCCACCTCGTCCTTCTTCACCTTGATCTTCATCTTCAGATTCTTGCCGTCGATCACGTGCGGTGTGACCTCGAGCCGAAGCACGGCGTCTTCGAACTTCACTTCCTGCGTGACCTGGCCCCCTGTCGAGGTGGTGGCCACGTAGGGCACCCGTTCACCGTTTTCCGTGTAGGCCGTCTGGTTGTCGAGTGTCGTGATGGAAGGGCTAGAGAGGATATTCACCTTGCCGTCCTGCTGGAGGGCCTGCAGCTGGACTTCGAGAAAACTGCCCCCGATCGTCCCGAAGAGAAGCCCCAGGGAACCGGCGCCGCCAGCCGCGGCGATCTTTGTCGGATCGATAGGAAAGTTCACACCGAATCCCTGCCCGCCGATGCCGGTGGATCCCGTCGTCGGGGTATAGGCGCCGGTAAAGGGGCTCGACGTGGTCGTTCCCGCGGTGCCGCCGGGTGTGACGAAATACTGGTTGCGGTTGACGGTGTTTCCGTAAATACCGCCCCACATCACGCCCAGATCGCGGGCCGTGTCCTTCGAGGCCTCGACGATGTTGGCCTTGATCGCGATCTGCGGTATCGGCTTGTCCAGTTTCTCGAGCATGGGTTTGATCCGCTCCAGGTCCTCCCGGGTGGCCTGGATGATCAGGGCGTTGGTGTGCTCGTCCACACTGACGGACCCGCGGACCTTGCCGTCCCTGTCCTTCGTCAGTAATTCCTTGGCGCTCTCCTTCAACTTGTTGGCTTCGGCAAAATCCACATTCACGATCATGGTGACGAGCCTCTGAGACCGTCTCCTGTCCACGGTGGTTGCCAAGCGGATGTCATGTTCCATGTCTTCCAGCGCCATCACCCGGATGATGTTCCCTTCCCAGGTGTAGACCAGCCCGTTGGTCCTCAGGATGCCCCTGAACGCCTCGTCCCAGGGCTCGTTGTTGATGTGGATGCTGCTCTGACCCTTGACGCCTGATTTGATCAGGATGTTCTGGTTAGCGGCTTGCGCCATGGCCCGCAGGATGACGTTGATGTCCACGTTGTGCATCCGGAGCGTGACCCTCTTGTTGGGAAGAGGTCTCTCCCTTGTGGCCGTCACCTGGGTCTCCGCGATCTCATCGGGCCCCATGGGCGGTGTCTCGATCACCCGGGCCCTGGCCGTCGGCGAATGTCCCTTGGACTCCTCGGCCAGCGTGCCCCACTTTTCAAAGAAGGGATCTTTCTTGACTTCCGTGCCCGGGGAAGAACAGGAAATCATGAGACCCAGGCCGAGAATCAAAACCCGGCACCAGGCTCCCTTGTTCAGTCTTTTCAAGTTCAAGGCTCTTCTCCTTAAAAAATCTCCTCCTTCAGAGGAATGGTGAGATTGGTGCTCTGCTCCCTGTCCACGATGACGACCCTGGTCGAATCGATCTGCTTTACATAATAGGCCCCCGCCGTTTCCAGCCTGTCGCCGATCTCATAAGGGTTCCCGTTGATGACGGCGATCCGCTTCGTCCCCAGATCCACGTAACCGGAGTAGACGATCTCCGGCCCTTTCGCCGGGCCCGCGGGCTTGTCTTTCGCCGAGACGAAAACCCCCTTGAAGAAAGGATCCGCCTCCCAGTTGGATTCCGCCCGGGCGATGACATAGGCGTCCGGCCCCGTCGTGTCGTCCTGCTTCAGGTTGGCGGCGAGTTCCGTCATCATTTTCGCCGAATCGACGGAACTGCCCCCTTTCACGACCACGGTGGGGGTGCCCGGCCCCGAGAACAAAAAATAATACACGGCATACAGGATGACCGCACCCATGATGCCCAGAATGATTTTTTCGCGTTTTTTTAATTCCATACAGCCCTGAGACGATGGGGGGACTCCGATCCCCCTTTGACATCAACGCTCCACATCCCGATCCCTCACCCCACGGCCACCCAGAGTTTCAGGCGGAACTCCTTGCCGCCCGGTATCGTCTGTATCTGGATCTCTCCGAGATGCGCCAGGGAGGGAACGTTTCCGAGGGCGATCAGATAATTCCGGAAATTTTGAAAATCACCCTTCAAGGCCGCGTTGACCACCATAAGCCCCGTCCCGCCGGAAAGCGAATTGATGTCCGGGGTCATCGATACGACCTCGAGCCGGGCTTCTCTCGCCAGGTCCCCGAAGATGGTCGTGATCTGTTCGTGCTGTTCCTTCGGCAACTGAACCCGGGCGGGGCAGGGTAACTGCTTCTTCGTCTTGATCTGGATCTTTTCGATCTGCTCCCTGTACAGCGGCGCCATGATACGCTGTTCCTCGATATCGGCCTTGACGGCCCTGATGTCGCGGTCCAGTTCGTTGAGGGACCGGTAATTGTAGAAACCGATGAGGCCGAAAACCAGGATGACGAACGCCCCGACGATCAGGTACGACAGGCTTCCTTTCAACGCTTCGAGTATTTCCTTGGGATTCATGGGTCGACCTACAGCATCTTGATGGACAGACTGAATCGCAGAACTTCGTTCTGCCCGCGTGTCACCTGATACGCTTCGACGTTGCTGCTCTGCACCCTTGTTTCCTTGAAGAGCGGGGAACTCTGCAACTTGAGCACGTAGGAGGAAAGGAGGCTTTCAAGCCTGCCCCGCTCCCCCAGGACGACCCCCTCGATTTCCAGGTGTCTCGACGTCCGGCCTGCCTCTTTGTCCCCTTCTTTCCTGGGGGCAGCCTCCGGGTTTTTCGGGGCCGTGACCGGTGTCAGGTCGGTTCTCATTTTCAGCAACCGGATATGGGAAGGGGTCAGTGCCGAAAGTTCGCTGATGACGGCCATCCCGAGATACCTTTCACTGTAGTTCCGGGTGATGCGCTGTTCCTCCTTGACCTTGGTGGCGATCTGGAGGATGAAGTTTTTGTCGATCCTCGGATTGTATCGATCCAGTTCCTTCCGGAGGCCTTCATAGGTCGCTTTTTTCTGGTCCGCCAGATGGACCTGCCAGTAAAAAACGCTCGTTCCGACGAGAATGAAAAACAGGATCCCCAGCATGATGATGCGGTTGACGCGGACCGTCCGGACCAGTTTCTCCTTGGCCTTGTAGGTAAAGGTCACGTTGGGTGTGCGCTCGTTGTCCGACAGGGCCAGCCCCACTGCCGGCGCAAAGGCGACCCGCTCGGACAGGGAGGTCGGAGGGGCGATATCGTAGACGGAGGGATGATCGGGGGACAGGGGATCCATGATGCCGCTTTCGATGCCCAGTTGGTCGCCGATATAGTCGACCAGCGGCCGGTAGCCGTCAATGACGCCGGCGATGTAGATCTTGCCGACCCTCTCCGCCCCGACGTTGGCAAAGGTCCGCTCTACCTGCCTGACCAGCCGCTCGAGGGCCGGCAGGACCATGGAGAAGATTTCCTCTTCCTTGAGCTCATGGCCGAAGTCCTCGCGGGTCAGGGGGGGGGCGTTGGGGTTGAGGCTCAGCAGGAGCTTATGGGCCTGCTCCGTCGTCAAGCCCCGGTCGGTTTCCGTTGCAGACGCCCTGTCTGCCGGGGATCTTCTCTTCTTCTCGGTGTGACTCTCGATGAGAGCTTCCACCATGCTGCTGAGGCCCGCCTTGATTCCGCGGGTGAGGATCAGGCTTCCCTTGGAATAGAGGTCGATACGGGTCCAGTCCCGGCCGATATAAAGGCTTGCCGTCACATCCCCCACCACGGGCACCCAGCCGGTACGGAAGAGGTTCTGTATGGCGAAGGGGGCGATGGTGATCCCGGCCAGCTGGTAGCCCGCATCGGAAAAGAGATCCTGCACCGCCTGCACCTCAGACCGGGGGGTCGTGTACACCATGACGGAGGTCTTCTGGACGCCCAGCTCGTTGATATCCCCCTGGACGTCGAAATCGAGGATGGTTTCACTGTCCTCGAAGGTCACTTCCTTCTTCACGGTCCAGTAGACCGCGTTTTCGACCTGCTTCTTGGGGACTTTCGGAATCTTGATGAACCGGACATCCACCTTGGACGCGGGGATGAGTGACCAGATTTTCAGACGCTTTGAGGTGCCGCAGAACTTGTTGAGCTCCGATTTGATAAAGCCCGTGAACTCAAAGGAGCCGGCTGACGCTTTCGGGAGCGGCACGGACCTGTAGTCAAGAAGCTTCCACTGCTTATCGGCAATCTCCTGGATTTTGACCATCAGAAGATCCTGGTAGCCGATATCGACACCGATGGTCACTTTCGATTCAAAAGGTTTGAAACGGAAAACCGTGAGGGAGGGTCTCTTACGCTTGACCTTGATCACGTCATTCGTCTTCTCGCCGCCGAAGCCGCCGGACACCTTTTTGCCGCGAATAATATCCAGCAGCTTCTCTGTGGCGTTGATTTCCCGGTCCGATTTCATCATCATCCCGATACGGTCAATGTCCTCTCAGACAACGGCCACTCCCGCCCTTCGCCGACGAATACTTGAATTGGATCGGAGCAACAAAATATGAAAATGTCCAAAATATTGGAAAACATTATCTAATTAATCTAATTTGTCAAGAATTTTTAAAGAGGCACCCATTTCTCAACGACTGTTCACACCTCATCGCTGTGCTCACAAGGGCGAAACGAAAAACCTAAAGAAATTATGAACGCTTTCAACTCTCCAATCTTGAAGCCGACGACTCCAATTTTTGAAGAGAAAATTCAGATGTCGAAAGAAGATAAGCAGATTGCGTGCCAGAGTACTCAAGACCGTTACAAATGGCCGGCTCCTTGACAACAGGGCACATTCCCCCTTGAACCCGGTAAATGAAATTCACAATCAATTGAAATCATTATAAAAAATGTATGACATCCCGCCTGGAAAATGTCGCTCGCGGGGACGCTCGATGGAGCCCGGGGGAGGCTTGTGCTTCAACACCCGCTAATAACTGAAAAAGAATACGTGTTTTTGACTCTTGCCCGCAGGACACCCGTTCTCACTTTCACTTGAAAAAAGGTCCCCATTTTATTAAATCAAGGTTGCAGCTTTTCTTCGGGAAGCACCAGAAAACGGTCATACAACGGGAAGCTCATGAAAAATCTCTCGATCAGGACAACAGCCAGGTTTCAGATGGTGGACATCACGGACGATATCCGGAAGGCGGTACGGGACAGCGAGGTGACCAGCGGCTTTTGCCTCGTCTTCGTCCCCCATACAACGGCGGCCGTGACGATCAACGAAAATGCCGACCCCGACGTCTCCCGGGATATCCTGACCGGACTGGACAAGTTCATCCCCCTTCATGACAACTACAGGCACCTGGAGGGCAACGCGGCCGCCCACATCAAGGCCTCCCTCGTCGGCGCCTCGGAACAGATCATCATCGAAAAAGGGGAACTCGTGCTCGGGACCTGGCAGTCCGTCTTCTTCTGCGAATTCGACGGTCCCCGGACGAGGAGGGTTCTCGTCAGGGTCATTCGGAACGTTTAAGCCGGATACGCCACGCTTCGGCCCGCATCGAGGCGCCGTCATCGGACGGTGAATTTTCGGCAGGAACCTCGGCACATGGGGAAAAACAGGGTTGTCATCCTCGGATCAGGAACGGTCGTTCCTTCGCTCAGAAGGAGCACCTGCTCGGTGCTCATCGAACGGGGCCGAACAAAGCTTGTTCTCGATCTCGGCGCCGGTACCATGAGGCGCCTGCTCGAAGCCGGTGTGAGGATTTCCGAGGTCACCCAGATCCTCTTCAGTCACTTCCACCCCGATCACACAGGGGAATTCGTCTCCTTCCTCTTTGCCACGAAGTACCCCGAAAACCTGCGGCGCAGGACCCCCTTCCGGATCGTCGGTGCCCCGGGACTTCGGGATCTTTATGAAAAATTGAAGGGCGCTTACGGCGACTGGATCGTCTTGGAAGAAGGCCTGATGGAGATCGTCGAATTGAGCAACGCCGGGCCCGACCGATGCTCCTCGGGAGAACTGGAGATTGTGAGCCTCCCCATGAATCACATCGCAAGCAGCCTCGGCTACCGTGTACGGTTCCCGGGAGGGTTCTCCGTCGCCTATTCGGGGGATACGGATTACTGCGAAAACCTGGTCAGACTTGCGGAAGGAGCGGATCTTTTCATCTGTGAGAGCGCCTTCCCCGATGACCAAAAGGTCTCAGGGCACCTGACACCGTCGCTCGCCGGTGAAATCGCGACCCGCGCCGGGGTGAAGCGACTGGTTCTGACCCATTTCTACCCGGAATGCGACGATGCGGATATCGAGGGCCAGTGCCGCAAGAGATATACGGGACGCCTCGATCTGGCGCAGGATCTCATGTCCTTCGACGTCCCGCCCTGAAGGCAAAACAGGAGAACGAATAAAAAAGCCGGCGTCGTCAACCGGCGCCGGCTCTGCATTTATCATTTCCCCGTCTTGATGGTGACTTTCTTTGTCTTCTCCTTGGCCTTGGCGGTCTTGGGAAGGTTGACCGTCAGGACGCCCTTGCTGAAGCCGGCATCGACCTTCCCGGCATCCACCCCATCCGGCAGGGGGATCACACGGTGGAAAGACCCGTAGGACCTCTCCATCCGGTAGAAACTTTCGCCCTTTTCTTCCTTCTCATGCTTCTTCTCCCCTTTGAGGGTCAGGGAGTCGGCGGACAGCATCACTTCCACGTCCTTCTCGTCCATGCCGGGAAGCTCCGCCGTGACGGTGAAGGCCTTGTCCGTTTCCTTGACATCGATGCGGGGTGCAAACTCGCCAACCCGCCCCATCTCTGCAAAGGGCCGCAGATCGGTTCCTCGGAAGAAATCGTCGAACAACCTGTTCACCTGCCGTTGCAGGGACTGCAGCGGCCAATCCTCATCACTCTCTCTCCCGCTCCAGACGGCTGGAAGGAGATCTCGAATTTTCTTGTCCATCGGTCGTACCTCCTTTCCCTTTCCATTTTCATTCCGCCCTGACGATGATTTTCTTCACCTTGACCTTCTCGGTCTTCGGCAGTGTGAGCCGCAGCACGCCGTTCTTGACTGCGGCTTCGATCCGATCCCCATCGATCTCGTCGGAAATCGTAAACGACCGCTGGTAATCGCCGACCCCGTATTCGCTGTATGCGAGCCGATACCCTTCAAAGGCGACGGGATCGACGGTTCCACTGATCGTCAGCACGTTCTTTTCCAGCGTGATGTCGACGTTCTCCTCGTTCACACCGGGCATGTCCGCGACGAGCAGGACCGCATCCTTGCTGTCATAGATATCCACACTGGGGATGTATACCCTCCCGGATCTTGTTCTCTCCGTTTCGGAAGGGGACTGTGCCTCGCGCTTCTCGATGTCTTTGGTCGCCATATCATCACCCTCCCTGTTTCATTTTGATTTGATCTGAATCTTCTTGGGTTTGTCTTCCTCGGCACGGGGCAGCGTGATCTGGAGAATGCCCCTTTCGTATTTTGCCGTCACCTTGTCCGCCTCGACCCTGAAGGGCAGCTTGACGGTTCGGGCGAAGGATCCGCTCCCCCTTTCCCGGCGATGATAACTCTCACCCTCTTTCAGGACATCGGCTTTCCGTTCACCCTTCAAGGTCAGGGTCTCGCCGATGACCGATATGTCGATGTCCTGGACATCGATGCCGGGAAGCTCCGCCGTGACCAGAACGTTCTGATCCTGGACCCAGATGTTCAGCGCCGGAGATCCCTGCGCACTCCGCGGGTCGGCCTGAGTAAAAAGGCGATTCATCTCCCTGCGAAGAGTTTCGACCTCCCGGAAGGGGTCCCATCCTCTTCCCAAACGTCTAAAATCCTGCCGGAACATAGGCCGTCAACCTCCTTTCCAGAATGTGTCTGTATCATATCCGTCTGTTCGTACAAACGGTCGGACCTTGCGTCTCGATCATAAATTAATAATGGCTTCGGGGTTGTCAAGACAGGGGGACTCATCGGAATGTTCCGGCGGAACGAAACAAGCGGGCAATCAGGGGGAAGGCCAATCCTTCAGCAGCATGGCGCCCCTGTATAGATAGTAGAGCCCGACCGACTGCACGACATGGTAGAGATCATTGTGGTTGAAATGCCTGTGAAGGGAGAGACCGCTCCTCTGGACAATGGCGGCGGCGAAACTGACCAGGATCCCCGCGACGACAAGACCGGGCCCTTCCCGCACCCCGGAAACAAGATCGTGCAGCATCGCCGCCAGAACGATCAGCAGGGCGGCACTGTAGAAAATGACGGCCCACAGGAACCGGTCATCGCGGAGAATGAGGATCGCATAGAGGGCAATCATAACGACGCCCGACCATTCGAAGACCGGGACATGCCGGGCGGGAAAGGCGTGGCGGGCCACGGCCAGGATCAGGAAGAAAGCCGCCGCCCCCAGCGAGAGAAGTGTGACCCGCCAGATCAGCCTGCCGATCTCGACGGACAGGTGCCGCCCGATGCCGTGCGTCACGGCACCCAGAAACGCCCCGAGCCCCAGGGCCCAGAAGGCACGGGAGAAATAGAGATGGACTTTCATCCCCCCCAGTTCCTGCTGCCGGCCCAGGTGAACAGCGAAATAAACGGCCATGGCCGACAGGATCAGATCCGTCAGGGCGGTAACGGGTTCGTTGATCCAGGTTCTTCCGGGTCGGCGGGTCTCCATGGCTTCCTCCGTCCTTCTGCGCAAACCCTCTTCAAGCCGGGCGTATGTCTTCCTTCCCCCGGAACGAAAACCGCCCCTCATCATCCACGGAGAAATAGCGGACAGGGTTGGGAAGAGAGGCATACACCCTTCGAAGATCGCCGGTCGTGATGCGCATGCTCCGCGTGGGGACGGCAGGGTTGAACATGAAATGGCCGGACCGGAAGATTTCCTCGTCGACATAGTAAGGCAGTTCTTCACTCGCATGGCCGAAGGGCGAGACGGCTCCCGGCTCGCACCCCGTCCACCGGATCAACTCCTCCAGTTTCGCGAAGCGGATATCTTTTGTCCCGAACTCTCTCTTGAACATGCGGGCGACGATCTCTTTCTCCGCCGTCGTAACGACCAGGTAGTAACGCCCCCGGGCATGGAAGAGGACGCACTTGCTGCTGGCGCCGCTCCAGCCCGCCTCCCGGCGGAATCTCAGCGAGTCTTCACATCCGCTCACGGGCGGGTGATCGATTTCCTCGCCGGCAACGCCCAGGCGCCGCAGAAGTTCCTTGATCTTCTCGTAGGCATCCACGAAACTCACCCCTCCCGCGCAAGGTTTTGTCCCATTGTTATGTGAAGCGCCGGGCAGGATCAAGAAGAAAGTTCCGGCGATATCCGCCGATGCCTGAAAAGGCCTTGTCGGACCTCCGGGGATCGTGCTATGGGAATTCCCGAGTACCGCGACCCCCCATCGAAAAAAAGAGGATCCATGGCGACGTTCAGGATTGCCACGTACAACGTCAACTCCATCCGGACCCGACTGCACATCGTCATCCCCTGGATCGAGAAGAACAGACCCACGGTGATCTGCTTCCAGGAGACGAAGGTGGAGGATGACAAATTTCCGGTCGAGGCCTTCGAGGCCGCAGGCTACGCCGTGGTCTTCAGGGGGAAGAAAGGTTACAACGGTGTCGCCATCGCCTCGCTTGACAAACCCGGCGCGGTCCGGTACGGCCTCGATGACGGAGGCCCCGCCGACGAGGACCGTCTCATCCGCGGTGTCTTCTCCGGCGTCTCCGTCGTCAACACCTACGTCCCCCAGGGGGAGAAGAAGGATAGCCCCAAGTTCGCCTACAAGCTTCAGTGGTTCGAGCGTCTGAAGAAACATTTCGCAAGGCACGACTCCCCCCGGAAGCCGCTCATCTGGTGCGGCGACATCAACGTGGCCCGCGAGGAGATCGACGTGCACAACCCGAAAAGGCTGCTGGGTCACGTCGATTTCACGCCGGAAGTGTGGGAAGCTTTTGACACCGTCAAGGCCTGGGGTTTCACGGACGTCTTCAGGAAACACCACGCGGGGGAGCCCGGCCACTACACCTTTTTCGATTATCGAATCCCCAAGACCGTCGAGAGGGGATTGGGATGGCGCGTGGACCATATCCTGGCCACGGCGCCCCTTGCGGCGAAGTCCGTCGACTCCTACATCGACATGAAGCCCCGGACGGCCGAGAAACCCTCTGATCACACCATCCTCGTCGCCGAGTTCAAGCTGTAATCCCATGACGGCGCCCGCCCCGAAAGAGGAAAATCTTGCGGCCGTCTTCAAAGACGGCGTGAAGACCGCCTGGCCCATCTGTCTCGGCTATTTCCCCATCGGGCTCGCCTTCGGCGTCATCGCCGGCAAAGCGGGACTGTCTCCCCTGGATATCGGCCTCATGTCCGTTCTGGTTTTCGCGGGGAGTGCCCAGTTCATCGCCGTTTCCATGCTGACCGGCGGGGCCGGCCTGATCCCCGTCGTGATGACCGCCTTTGTCGTGAACCTGAGGCACCTCCTCATGAGTTCCTCCCTGTCGGTCTTCCTGCGGGATCTGGGGGCGTGGCGGACGGCCCTTTACGGTTACGGCGTCACCGACGAGAGTTTTGCCGTCAATCTCACGAAATTCCGGGACGAAAGCTGGGACTGGAGGCGGGCCCTCGTCGTGAATCACACGTCCAATGCCGCCTGGGTGGGAAGCACCGTGATCGGCGGGTACGCGGGGGAACTGGTGCCCCCCGGCGCCTTCGGGCTGGATTACGCTCTCATTGCGATGTTCCTCTGCCTGCTCGTGTTTCAGCTGAGGGGTCCCCTCTACACGGCCGTTGCCGTCGTTTCCGGTGGTGTGGCGGTTTTGTTTTCGCTCCTCTTCCCGGGGAATTTCTACATCGTCGCAGCGTCCGTGATTGCGGCCACCCTCGGCCTCGTCTTCATCCGAAGACGGCCGGGAACCCCGGCTCTGCAAATGGGAACGGAAGAAACCAAGTCATGAATACCGATATCCTCCTCCTTTCCTTCTTCATGGGTCTCGTCACCTACATCCCCCGATGGTTCCCCCTGGCTTTTCTCTCCAGGCGCCGGCTTCCCAGGTGGTTCACGACATGGCTCGACTTCATCCCCGTATCCATCCTGAGCGCGCTGGTGGCGCCGGCGCTGATCACATCCGGGGAGCCCCGGCACATGGATATCCTGAGACCGGAGCTCTTCGTCGCCGTGCCGACCTTCATCATCGCGCTGAAAACACGCTCCCTCGGCCTCACCGTTGTCGCAGGAATGCTTCTCTTCTGGGTCGCGGGGATGTGGCTTCGATGATCCACTCCGGTTTCCGGCGCGGTCCCTGTCCGCTTCCTGGATGTTCTTCTTCTCTGCTCTTCCTCTCGACAAAAACCTGAAAAACGTTAAAATAGAACCGTGACACTTTCGACGGGTATAACGGGAGAAAAACCATGAAAATCAATTTCACCCGCAACAACGGCCCCGTGGACGGGATCATCGATCAGTTGATGGAAACAGCCGGGGACATCCGCAGGCCGGAATTCGTCCGCGAGATGATCATCGCATCGCTCAAAGCCGGGCAGGAGGACGACGAGGGAGGGGACATCAAGCTCATGAACTCGACATTGAAGGAAATGCGCTTCACCTCCAAGGTCTTCAGCCCCTATCGGAACGTGCGCAAAGTCACCGTCTTCGGCTCCGCCCGTGTCCGGGCAGGGGACCCCCTGTACGAGATGGCCGGGCTTCTCGGGAAAAAACTCGCCGAGGCCGGCTACATGGTCATCACCGGAGGCGGCGCCGGGATCATGGAAGCCGTCAACAAGGGCGCCGGTCCCGAGCACTCCTTCGGGGTGAACATCCGCCTGCCTTTTGAAGAAAGACCGAATCCCGTGATCGAAGGCAACCCGCGGGCCATCAATTACAAGTATTTCTTCAATCGGAAGGTGGCTTTCCTCAAGGAGGCCGACGCCGTGGCACTCTTCCCGGGCGGGTTCGGAACGCTCGACGAGGCGATGGAGGCGCTGACCCTCCTTCAAACGGGCAAACGCAACCCCATGCCGCTCGTCCTGGTGGATGAGCCCGGTGGTTCCTACTGGGAGCACGTGATCCGGTTTCTCGAAGAGGAACTCCTGGCGCGCAATTTCATCTGCCCGTCGGATTTCGCGATCATCGAGCGGGTCAGCTCGGCGCTATCCGCGTTGGAGACGATTCAGCGCTTTTACCGCCGGTATCACAGCATGCGCTATGTACGCGGGCGGCTCGTGATCCGCCTGACGACCCCGCTCCGCCGGGAAGAGGTTCAAAGGCTGGCAGAGCAGTTCCAGGACATCCTCGTCGCCGGTGGTGGAATTGTGTCAACAGGCGCCCTGGAAGAGGAAAGAGACGACGGGGATGTCATCGACCTGCCGAGGCTTGCGGTCGATTTCAACCGGAGGGATTTCGGCAGGCTGCGAAGCCTGATCAATGCGATCAATGATCTCTAACTCTCATCGACCGGTTCCTGCAGGGTCCCCTGAATCAGGGTGTGCCGTGAAAGAAAAACCCCGCATCCCGACGAAATGCGGGGTTTTCCCGTTCATGCCCGATTTGCCGGATCCGATCAACGGACCCTGTCTCAGCGATGCACGGGCACGGGATACCACTTCTCGTGCACTATATACACGGGCCGTTCGTGATAACGACTGTACCCCCGCTTTACATGACCCGGAGGGGCGTGGACATAAACCGGGCGGGCAACGACCACGGGTGCGGGACGAACCACGACCGGGGGGGAATAGACAATCATCGGCTGAGGATACGGGCCAAGATCGACATGACCGTAAAAGCCCGGCTCGACGATACGGATCGACACGCCGACACCGGCGGCCTGCGCTGCCGGGACCGCAAACAGGGTTATCGCAAGGACTAACAGAATGCGTTTCATTTTCCCTTTCCTTTCCCCGGGGTTGCCTCTCCCCGGTTTTGTTCCCACGGCTGTTGAAACAACCCGCTGCCTTTTTTGATCCGTTATAACGACCGATGGGATGTTTGGTTTACAGTCTTTCGGGATGCCCGGAACCCGGTTTAAGGCGGGGAAGAGACAATGGGGGGATCGTTCTTTTAGATGTCCGAAAATATAAACGAATCGCAGACCTCGCGGTTGCAGCGCCTTTCATCGGGCGTCTCGAAAATGGGGGACGGGATCCGGGTGGGTTTGCCGTTTGTGTCAAGGGTCAGGAAGGTCATGCAGGCTGAAACGGTGTGCCGAGTCTCTCCCGTGAAGAGGTTTTGCGACTCGGCCCGCACACCCGTTTCCATGGAGCCCTTGGCCGCATGGTTGACGCCGGCTCTCACGGCGATGAGGTCGCCGATGAAAACGGGGTTGTGGAAATCGAGCCGGTCGATGGAGGCCGCGGCACCGTTCGAAGCGGGCTCATGACGCGCGTCATGACGACCATGGAGTCTTTGACCTTCTTTCCTTCCATGAGCTTTTTTCTCCCGTCATTTCAACGCTGAATCGCTCTCACCGGTCCGTTTACAGGTAGGTTCGTCCTCCGGCGTAGCACCTGGCGAAATAGCTGCGGGAGACGGAGTCGACCGAGACTTTCTTGCCCCGGCCGGGCGCATGGATGAAGCGTCCATTGCCGACGTAGATGCCGACGTGTGAGACCTTCCCGTCGCGGCCGGTGCTGAAAAACACGAGATCCCCCCTGGCGAGATCGTTTCGCCCCACCGGTTCCCCGAGACGGTACTGTTCCTTCGAGGAGCGGGGAAGATCGAGACCGTTCAGCTGATACACGGCCATGGTGAGGCCGCTGCAGTCGAATCCCTCATCGGGTGAATCGCCGCCGTAATGGTAGGGGACGCCGATGAAGCTCTCGGCGGTCCGCACGATCTCATCCCGCAGATAAGCCTCTCCGCGGGCATCTCTCCTGGCCGCCGCGTACTCCCCGGGGTTGACGATGAAATATTCACTGATCACGCCGGCCGACCGGAGACGGCCGGCTTCCGTCCGCGCGGCCTTCTCTGTGGGAAAATCGCCGAAGCGGACTTTGTAGAGCCCCGTCCGGTAGACGAAATAGTAGGCGTTCAGCCCCTCCCGCCGCAGGGAGTCCGTGAGTCGCGCTGCGTTTTCGACCTGTGCGAAGGCACCCACCTGGATGGTGTAACCGAGCTTTGCAAGCCGGGTCTTCTTCGCCGGACGTCCCGTCTCCACGGGCTTGGCCGTTTTGCCCCCGCATGCCGAAAGAAAGAAAAAAACGAGAAGGAGGCCGACCGTCTTCCAGGGTCTCATCGTCTTGCAGGTCGGACCAGGCTTCCACACCACCGGAACGGACACTCCTTTGCGGTCGGATGAAAAAGATTGTTTCACTGCCCCGGGCCCGCTATGGGAAGAAGAAAAAACGGCCCGTTCACAAATACCAGAATTCCGCCGTTGAGGCAACCCGACAAGGTCCTTGCCTTTTGCCCTGTTCCTTTATAGTCTGTCCCCCACAGCAGGGGAAAAACCGAAATCCGGCCGCGGAGTGCCCTGATTCGTCCCTCCTCTCCCGGAGAAAGAGGTCACCCATGAACCGTTTCAGAATCCCGAAACCCGGAATCAGGAATATCCGGGGGTTGAGTCTTTTCGTCCTTCTCTTCGGTCTGCTCGTCGTTTTCCGGCAGGCCGTGGGTTTCATCGCGGACTGGTTGTGGTTCAACGAAGTGGGTTATCAGAGTGTCTTCGTCACGACCTTAAAATCCCAGATGACGATGGCCGCCGTCTTCGGCCTGGCCTTCTTTGTGTTTCTCTACGCAAATCTCTTCATCGCTTTTCGTGTTACTTCCCGACTGCCCGAAATCGAGGCGGAGCCGCTCGTGCAGGGTATCCCCCTGAACGGGAAAAACCCCGCTATCCAGACCACAATTCTTGCCTTCTGCCTTCTCTTCGGCGCTTTTGCGGCGCTCAACGCCACGGGCCAATGGGAGAATTATCTCCGGTTCTTCAACGCCGTCCCTTTCGGCGTCAAGGACCCCGTCTTCCAGAGGGATATCGGTTTCTACGTCTTCAAACTGCCTCTTTTGAACTATCTCTTCGGGTGGTTCCTGATCCTCGTGATCATCACGACGATCGCCACGGGTGTCGCCTACCTCAGCCGGAAGGCCTTCATCCTGATACCGCCTCGAACCTGGCGGGCCGTCCCGGCTGCCAGGGCTCACCTGACGATCCTGGTTGCCCTCCTCTTTTTCTGGGGCATTTTCGGATTCTGGCTGACGCTGAACGAGGTCCTCTTCGCGAAACGGGGGGTCGTCTTCGGACCCGGCTACACGGAGATCACGACCCAGCTCTGGGTCCTCAAGGCGCTCATGGGACTCTGTTTCCTGACCGGGGCATCGATCATCGGGTCTCTTTTCCTGAGAGACGTCCGGATCCCCGCCCTGGCGATCATCCTCTTTCTGATCCTTTTTATCTTCGGCCGCGGGCTCTATCCGGCCTTTGTGCAACGATTCAAGGTCATCCCCAACGAGATCGTCCTGGAAAAACCCTACCTCGAGCGGAACATCCAGTACACGCGGATGGCCTATCAGCTCGACTTGATCGAGGAGCGGGACTTCTTCGCCGATGAGAGCCTGAACCGCGAGGACCTGCGGCGGAACGATCTGACGATCAAGAATGTCCGCCTGTGGAACGACGCACCATTGCTTCAAACCTACGGCCAGCTCCAGGAGATCCGGACGTACTATAAGTTCGTCGAGGTGGACAATGACCGCTACATGATCAACGGAGAGTACCGCCAGGTCATGCTGTCGCCGAGGGAACTCTCCTATCAGGCCCTGCCGTCCAGGACCTGGGTGAACGAACACCTGACCTACACCCACGGCTACGGCGTCGTCGTGGGTCCCGTGAACCGGGTCACCACGGAGGGGCTTCCGGAGTTTTTCATCAAGGATATCCCGCCGGTGTCGTCGGCCAACCTCCGGATCACACGTCCCGAGATCTACTACGGCGAAACGTCGAACGATTACGTCTTCGTGCGAACGAAGGCGCCGGAGTTCGATTACCCCGTGGGCGACAAGAATGTCTATTCGAAATATGAAGGGAAAGGCGGTGTTCCCCTGTCCTTCCTGCGGAAGCTTCTCTTCGCCGCCCGGTTCGGATCGGTAACCATCCTGCTCGCCAACGAGATCACCGATGAGAGCCGCATCATGTACTACCGCAAGGCCCGGGAGCGCGTGGCCCGGATCGCTCCCTTCGCGCACCTTGAGAGTGACCCCTATCTCGTTATCTCTCCGGAGGGCCGGCTCCTGTGGTTTGTCGACGGGTACACCGTGACGAATCGATTCCCTTACTCGGAGCCCCTGCCGGGAGGGGGCAACTATCTGCGTAATTCCATCAAGGCGATCGTCGACGCCTACGACGGGTCCGTCGATATCTACATCAGCGACGCGACCGACCCGATCATCCAGACCTACGACCGGATCTTCCCGGGCGTCTTCAAGCCCCTGGAGGCCATCCCCGAGGGGGTCCGCGATCACATCCGCTATCCGGGAGGGATGCTCGGCGTCCAGGCTCACATGTTCAGGGCCTATCACATGGAGGATCCCCAGGTCTTCTACAACAAGGAAGACCTCTGGGCCATTCCGGGCAAACCGGGACGCGGCGGCGAGCAGGAGATGGACCCCTACTACACGATCATGCGGCTCCCCGGGGAAAAGAAAGAGGAGTTCATCATGCTCGTGCCCTTCACGCCGAGCCGCAAGGACAACATGGCCGCGTGGATGGCCGCCCGCTGCGATATTCCCAACTACGGGAAGCTCATCGTCTACCAGTTCCCGAAACAGAGGCTGATCTATGGACCGCGCCAGATCGACGCCAGGATCGACCAGGACGCGGAGATCTCCAAACAGCTCTCTCTCTGGAACCAGCGTGGCTCGTCGGCGATCCGGGGCAGCCTCCTCGCGATCCCCATCGAGAAATCGATCCTTTACATTCAGCCCCTTTACCTCTCCGCGGAAAAGGGGCAGTTGCCGGAGCTCAAGCGGGTCATCGTTGCTTTCGGGAATTCAATTGCCATGGAGGAGACACTTGAGCTTTCGTTGCAGCGCATCTTCGGGGGCGAGCTGATCCGCGACAAGGGGGCAAGGCCCGCCGCCGCAGCGCCTGTCGCGCGGCAAAAGGCGGACCGGGAGCTTGCCCTGGAGGCCCTGCAGCACTACCGCAGGGCGCAGGAACACATGAAACAGGGCAACTGGGCCGCCTACGGCGAGGAGCTGCGGAAGATGGACGAGGCCCTTCGTTCCGTGGAGCGAAGGAAGTAGCAGTCTTTTATGCGGGGCCGGGCCCCGGATCTTTCGGGCGCCTGTGGCTCCCCTCGTAGAGTTCATACTCGAGGAGGCGGCACTCGATGGGACCGTTGTAAAAGGGCATCCGGCGGGATGTCCGGAGTCCCACCTTCTTGGCAAGGCCGAGGTTCCCGGTAAAGATGCAACCACGATATCCCCGGCACCGGTTTTTGAAGAAATCCCCGACGGCCCCGTAAACACTTTCGAGGGCGCTGATCTCACCCATCCGCTCGCCGTATTCCGGGTTCAGGATGACAACCCCGCCGCCCCCGGGGACGGGGGTCTGCCGGAAATCGCAGACGCGAAAATCGATGAGATGATCCACGCCGGCCGTCCGTGCATTCTGCCTGGCCGCCTCGACGGCCTCGGGCCGGATGTCCGTGGCGATAATCCGGCCTTTCAGCGTCTTTTCCGCCGATGTTTTCAGTCTGCGCCGGGTCTTGCCGTAGTCACCCTCGTCGAATCCCCTGATGTGCATGAAGCCGAAGTTCCCCCGCTGAAGCCCCGGCGCCCGACGAAGGGCGATGAGGACCCCCTCGATGGCGAGGGTACCGCTCCCGCACATGGGATTGACGAGATTCCCTTCCCCTCTCCAGCGGGCCGTCAAAAGAACGGCGGCGGCAAGGGTTTCCTGCATGGGAGCTTCCAGCGGTATCTTGCGGTAGCCCCGCCGGGAGAGGGGCTCCCCGGAAGTGTCGAGATAGAGCCGGGCACGCTCACCCGCCCAGTGGAGGTGGACGACGGCGGCATGCCGGTCCGGACCGGAGTCGGGCCTTCGCCCCTGGCATTCCCGTATGCGGTCCACGATGGCGTCCTTCGTCTTCACGGCGGCAAAGCGCGAGTCGCTGACGGCCGTTGTGTCCCCGGTGACCGTGACGGAGAGGTAACCGTCGTCGTCGATGAGATCCTCCCAGGCTGTTTCGGAGACCGCGCGGTAGAGGTCCCGGGCGTTTCCGGCCGGGAAAGCTTTCAGGAAGTAAAGGACGCGCTGCCCCGTGCGGATCGAGAGATTGAGCGGGATCGTGTCGGAAAGGGTGCCCTCCGTCTCGACGACGGCATCCCCCTCGGACAGGACCGGGAAGGAGAGGTCCCGGAGCTCCCCTGCGAGCACGGGCGCGACCCCGCGGGCGCAGGTGATCAGGATGGACCTTCTCTCGGACCAAAGAGGCATCTTCGTACTCTCCCAAAGCGAGGCGGAAGGTTTTATAAATCACAGACAAAGGGTCAAGTAAAGAGGATTCGGCCACACGAGAAACCCCTTGCGAAATGAAAAACTTGTGATAAAGAAGGAACTTCGGTTATTGCCCAACAGGAGACATGTATGATCGACGAGAAGCACCTGGACAACATCCGACTCTCTTCCGCACCCATCGGGCAGAGAATCATGGCATACCTTGTTCTGGGTCCCAACTATCACATTTTCCAGCACGTTGATATCCGTCTCGAGAACGTGGAGAGGATCCCCCACAGTGAGACGGTCATCTTTGCCATGAACCACACCGACCGTTACAATTACTGGCCCTTCCAGTACCAGCTCTGGAGGCTGCGTTTTCCCTACACGACGGTCTGGGCCAAGGGAAAGTACTATCGGAACAGGGCCGTCGGGAAGTTTCTGGACGCCTGCAACGTCATTCCCGTGCCCTCCATGGGATATCTGGTGGAGGAGTTCTACAAGCGGCGTTTCAGCCGGAAGATCGGGAAGGAAGAATACCGGGTTATCAAGGACTGGATCGACGGGAAAATCGACGAAGCCGCATCGCTGATGAAACTGAAAGCGGAGACGCTGACCCTCTTCAAGCAGAGCTTCATCGAGCACCTCAAGGACTATCACCAGACGCTTATGGAGAAAGTGGCCGAACTGAGCACGAAAGCGGTCAAGGAGTGGAACCTGAATCTCATCATTTTCCCCGAGGGGACTCGCTCGCTGAGGCTCGGCGTGGGAAGAACGGGGCTTGCCCAGATCGCCCTTTACTCGGGCAAGAAAATCATTCCCGTGGGGTGCAACAACTCCGACCTCGTGTACAAAGGCTCTCTCCCCTTCGCGAAAACAGGCGCCATCACATACCGTATCGGGGAGCCGATGTCCGTGGAGGGGGCGCTGAAGGAGTTTCGCATCACGGAACCCTTCAAACTCTTCTCCAGGGAGTCCCAGCAGAAATTTCAGGCCCAGTTCGAAGGGGTGACAAAGATCGTCATGGACCGCATCAACGAGTTGCTCGACGAGAGGCACAGGCGGCCTGAAAGCCACTGAAAACGAAAGACGTTGAGCGGTTGAGTAGATGAGAACCCGGGATGAAACTTCTCCGCTCGTCTCACCTTCTTCATTTCCCGTCTTCCGTCCTTACCGGTCGCCTTGCATCCGGCCCTTTTTGAACGGCCCGCAGGTCAGCCCTCCTTTGCTTTTTTCTTTCGTCCCATTTTCACCGCGCACAGATCCCCGCACATCGTACAGCCCTTTTCTCCGGCGCTTTCGCTCCTCTCGAGCCAGGCTCTCGAGCGGACCGGGTCGAGGGAGGCCTCGATCTGACCGTCCCAGTCAAATGCCTTCCGGCAGCGGGCCATGCGGTGGTCCCGATCGATCGCACCGGGAATGCCCTTGGCGATGTCTGCGATGTGAGCGGCGATCTTCGAAGCGATCACCCCTTCCCGGACGTCGTCGAGGGTGGGAAGACGCAGATGCTCCGAGGGGGTGACGTAACAGAGGAAGTCGGCGCCGGCCCATCCGGCGATGGCCCCGCCGATGGCCGCCGTGATGTGGTCGTAGCCGGGGGCGACGTCCGTGGGGAGGGGCCCCAGGACATAGAAGGGCGCCCCGTTGCAGAGGCTCTTCTCCATGAGGACGTTGGCCTTGATCTCCTGGATCGGCACATGACCGGGGCCTTCGATCATGACCTGGACGCCCTGTTCCCTCGCCCGGCGGGTCAGCTCCCCCAGGAGAATGAGTTCCTGCACCTGGCCCCGGTCCGTGGCGTCGGCAAGGCATCCCGGCCGAAGCCCGTCGCCGAGACTCAGCACCATGTCGTATTTCTTCGCAATCGCAAGGAGCCTATCGTACTCCTCGTAGAGCGGGTTTTCCCTGTTGTTGAAATCCATCCAGTGAGCGAGAATGGATCCCCCCCGGCTCACGATCCCCAGCAGCCTTCCCTGCTGTTCGAGCCGGGTGACGCTCTGCCCTGTAACCCCGCAGTGGACGGTGATGAAATCCACGCCATCCCCGCCGTTTTCCTCGATCGCCCGGAAGAGATCGTCCGCCGTCATCTCCACAATCGCCTTGCCCGCCTTCACGGCCGCCACGGCGGCCTGGTAGATGGGCACGGTCCCCACGGGGACGGTCGATGCGCCGATGACGGCGCGCCGGATCGCCCCGAGATCGCCGCCCGTGGAGAGGTCCATGACCGTATCCGTCCCCGCGGCAATGGAGACGCGGACTTTTTCGAGCTCCAGAGCCGTATCTGTCCTGTCCTTCGATGTCCCGATGTTGGTGTTGATCTTCGTCCGGAGGCCTTTGCCGATCGCGAGGGGGGGAATCTTTCCATGCCGGTTGTTGCGGATGACGACGATGGTGCCGTCTTCAACGCCCTTCCGGATGAACCCGGGCTCGACACCCTCACTCCGGGCGCAGGCGGCCATCTCCTCCGAGACGATCCCCTTTCGCGCCGCTTCCAGCTGTGTGCGGTTGCCTTTCATGACGGATTTCCGTTTCAGCCCCCGGCCAGGATTTGTTCAGCCGCTTTGCGGCCCGACAGGAGCATTCCGCCGAAGATGGGCCCCATGCGCGGCCCCCCGAAGGCGGCGTTGGCCGACATGCCGGCCACGTAGACGCCGGGGCAGATTTCCCGGGTGTTGTCGATCGTCAATCGTTCGGCCTTTTCCGACCACATGGAGCGCTCCCCCAAGAGCTTGCCCGTCGACGTGTTGAGCGTCACGTCGGCCTTGCGCTCGATGACGCGCAGTACCTCCGTGTCGTGCCCCGTGGCGTCGATGACGGCCTTCGCGTGGATCGTCAGCGGGTCGACGTGAAGCCCCGCCATCTCCACGGGCGACCAGGTGATGACGAGCCCCATGACGCGTTTGTCGCGGATCACCACATCCACCACGGTGATGCAGTTGAAGACCTTTGCCCCGGCCTGAATAGCCCGCGAGCAGATCGTGGTGACCGCCTCGATGGCATCGGCCGTGAAATAGCCCGGCTCGTATTCTTCCGTCCGGACCCCGAAGTGATCGAGAATCCCCCTCGCCTCAGCCTGAACGACGATCTCGTTGAACATCATCCCGCCGCCCCACATGCCGCCGCCGATGCTGAGCTTTCTTTCGTAGAGGGCGACCTTCTTCCCCGCCTTCGCCAGGAAGTAGGCCGCGACGAGACCCGCGGGTCCACCGCCGACGACGGCCACATCGACGTCGAGGTGCGTCAGCATTTTCTTTATGTACGTCTCGACGATAGCCCGGGTAATGGTGACTTCGTTGAGCGGCATATTTCAAGCCCTCCTTCCTCCAGCCAATCCCAGATCAGCTTCGCGTTTACACCGGCATCAGCCGGCAGTTTATGAAGTTGGGAGGTGAGGAAGCTCGAATCGGTACTTGCATCTCTTTTTTTGTCTTTTCCGCTCTTCCTACCTTCTTCTCTTCCCAGCTTCGTTATTTACGCAGCGCCTTCGACACCCTGAGCACCTTTTCCGCCACTTCGGCGGGGTTTCTCCCGAGGACGCGGATCATGGGTTCCTTGCCGATGTCTCCGCGGTCGAAGACAGCGTCCGGAACACCATTGAATCGTTTCAGGGCGTGAACGGTCCCCCATTCCAGTGAAGAACCCTCTCTGGCCTTCACATCGGGGGGTTCATCCGCCCTGTCGAAGCTCGCAATCCGGTACCCGAGTGTCCGGAGCGTATCCAGAACCTCCTCGGAAAAACAGATATTCATGGCCGACCGATAGTCGACGTCGAAGCTCATGACCGCAAGGATGACCTTCGCGATGTGGCGTGAGGCCCCGAAAGCCGGGTCGTGAAGGGCCTCGGCCTGCTCCCCCACGCGAACGATGCGGCCGGGAACGGCGGCCACATCGGCGTCGGAAACGGCAAAGGGGAGGGCGTAACCGAAATTGGACTGGACTTCGGGAATGATATTGCCCACCCTTTCCTTGCGGAGTTTCCCGATGGCATTCTTCAGTTCTTCGATGCAACTGTACCGTTCGCACTGCCGGATGAGCGGCGCGTAATGGTTCGTCGGCCCCTGGCCGCCTCCGATGGCGAAGCCGTGGCGGATCGTCTCCGTCACATAGATTTTCGCCCTCGTCACGGCTTCCTGCACGGACCTCCCTTTCGCGAGTTCCGTTGCAATGGCCGAGGCAAAGGTGCAGCCCGTCCCGTGGGTGTGCCTTGTATCAATGCGCGGAGACGAAAGGGGATGAAATGTCTTGCCGTCGTACAGCAGGTCCAGGGCATCGCCCGCAAGGTGCCCCCCCTTGACCACCACGTGCCGTACGCCGAGTTTGTGGATGGCCGCTGCGGCGTTTCTCATATCGTCGACGTTGGATATGCCCATCCCCGTCAGCACCTGCGCCTCGGGGATGTTGGGTGTAACCACGAGGGCAAGCGGGAGGAGTTCCTTGATCAGTGTCTCCCTTGCGTCGTCCCGCAGGAGTTTTCCGCCGCCCTTCGCCACCATGACGGGGTCGACGACGAGCTTTTCGATCCCGTACTGACGGATTTTTCTCGCCACCGTCCGGATGATGTCCGCCGATGAAATCATCCCCGTCTTCGCCGCATCGACGCCGATGTCCGATACCACGGAATCGAACTGTTTCTCGATGAAATCGACGGGAATCTCGTACACCCCCTGCACACCCAGCGTATTCTGCGCCGTGAGGGCCGTAATCACCGTCATGCCGAAACCCCCGAGGGCCGAAATGGTCTTGAGGTCGGCCTGGATACCCGCACCGCCTCCCGAGTCGGATCCCGCCACAGTCAATACTCTTATCGCTTTCATAGCTTCATCTCCGTCACCTGGATTTTCCCCGGGGAAAAGAGGATCGAGGTCGTCTTCGATGAAATCAGCGACCGCTTGACGGCGAAGGTTGGAAAATTTGTGGACACCGGAAAAAAAAGGGCACAGCCTGGCAATCCAGGATGTGCCCTACGATGTCCGGATTTTCACAACCGCTCCCTACGCTGGCATTACCCAGGTCAGGTTCAAGGGGTATGATCTCAGCCGCTCGGGCACCCCCAGGCTTTTTTCTTATATACCCTTTTTCCCCCCGATGATCAAGACGATATTCTACCCCGCCTGCCGGGGTATCCCGGGCGGGGTCAGCCGATCCCGAAAAGGGCCCTCGCGCCTTCGGAGGTCACCCTGGCCACTTCCTCGAGCGGCACCCCCTTGATCTCCGAGATGCGGCGGGCGGTGTAAAGAACGTAGGCAGGCTCGTTTCGCTTGCCCCGCTTCGGCACGGGCGTGAGATAGGGGCAATCCGTTTCGACGAGGAGGCTCCGGAGGGGGAGGTTGCGGACAATCGACCTCAGGCGTTCGTTCTTCTCATAGGTGATCGTCCCCGGTATGGAAATGTAGAAACCCATGTCCAGACACTGCCTGGCCATGGCCTCGTCGCCGGAAAAGCAGTGGATGACCCCTCTTTTTTTACCCGGCCGGCGCTTCAGGGCTTCCAGGGTTTCCCGGTGGGCGTCCCGGTCGTGGATCACGACGGGAAGCCCCAGGGCGTCGGCCACCTCGAGCTGTTCCTCGAACCGCTTGATCTGCCACTTCCGCGGCGAGAGGTTTCGGAAGAAATCGAGGCCGATCTCCCCGTAGGCAACGACCTTTGGTGATTTCGCAAGTGTCTCGAGGGTGTCGTAGGTCCGGCCGTCGATGTGCTTCACCTCGTGGGGGTGAATGCCGATGGAGGCGTAGACCGATTCGTACCGGCCGGCGATGTCGACGGCTTTCCGGCACTCCGCGAGGGTCGTCCCGACGGTGACGATGTGCCGGACACCAGCCTCCTGCGCCCGGCGGATAACGGCATCACGGTCCCGGTCAAAGGCGCTCATCTCCAGGTGAGCGTGGGTGTCGACGACGAGAGCTTCCGGCGGCATGCTACGTCTTCTTTCTTCGTTTCACCGGTTCGATGATCACCTCCACGGCGTTGTCCGACGCGTCAGGGACGTTCTTCAAATAAGATTTCAGCGCCTGAGGCGTCATCTCCCCGCGGACGATCTTCAGGGCGACGATCCTCCTGTCCAACAGGTCCTCATGCTTTGCCTTCTCCTTTTTCATCTCTCGGTCCCCTCCCTGATCCGATGGACTTTCCTGACATTTACAAGAAACGGAACATCGATCCCTAATCACGGAGCCTGGGATCGAGGGTGTCCCGGATTCCCTCGCCCAGCATGTTGTAGCCGAGCACCGTCACCAGGATGGCCAGCCCCGGGAACAGGGACAGCCACCAGGCGATATCGATGTTGTCTTTCCCCGCCGTGAGGATGTTCCCCCAGCTCGGTGTAGGGGGCTGGACGCCGATCCCGAGAAAGCTCAGGGCGGACTCCGTAAGAATGGCCCCGGCGATGCCCAGGGTCGCCGCCACGAGGATCGAGGCCATGGCGTTCGGCAGGATGTGAACGAAGATGATTCTGAAATCGCTGGCGCCGATCGCCCTCGCGGCCTGCACGAAATCCCTCTCCTTCAGGCTGATGAAATCGGCCCGGACGAGGCGCGTGATGCCCATCCAGCCGGTGATCCCGATGATGATCATGATGTTCCATATGGAGGGCTCCAGCACGGCGATGACCGCCAGGATGAGAAAAAACGTGGGGAAGCACAGCATGATGTCCACGAACCGCATGATGAACGCGTCCACCCCGCGGCCGTAATACCCCGCCACGGCGCCGAGCAGGGTCCCGATGAGAATGGCAATTCCCGTGGAGACGAATCCGACCTTGAGGGAGATCTGCGATCCCCAGATCATCCGGCTCAGAACGTCACGCCCCAGTTGATCCGTCCCCAGCCAGTGCTTCGCCGACGGTGCGGCGAGGATGTTGTCGAGGTGAATCTCCGTCGGGTCGTAGGGGGAGATCCAGGGTGCAAAAAGTGAGACGACGAAGAGGCATACCACGATGATCGCCCCCGCGAGGGCCAGTTCGTTTTTTGCGAATCGCCGCCAGAAATCTCTTTCCATCCGTTGAACCCTCCGGGACGAAGGCGTCCCGACTGCAGCACACAGACCCCCTTCAGGAGATCCGGATTCTCGGGTCGGCCAGGGCGTAGGAGATGTCGGCCAGGAGATTCCCCAGAAGGGTCAACACGGCTCCGATCACCAGAATGCCCATGACGACGGGGTAGTCCCGGGACATGACGGACATGTAGAAGAGCTGGCCCATTCCGGGGATACCGAATATGGTCTCGAAGATCACGCTTCCGCCGATCAGCCCCGGCACGGAAAGCCCCAGGAGCGTGATGACGGGCAGAAGCGCATTCCGCAGCGCGTGTTTGTAGATTACCGTCCGTTCCGACAGGCCCTTGGCCCGGGCCGTCACGATGTAATCCTGCCGGATGACCTCGAGCATGTTGGAACGCATGTATCGGGAAAGCCCCGCGAGCCCTCCGAAGGCGGCGAGTGTCACGGGAAGAATGAGGTGCTTGAGCAGGTCGAGCGCAGCCGCAAGCGGCGGCATGTACTCGTAATTCAGGGACCGGAGACCCGAGATGGGCAACCAGTCGAGATTCACCCCGAAGAGGATCATCAGCAGGAGGGCCAGCCAGAAGGTGGGGACGGCAAAGCCCACGAAGACGAAGACACCGGTCAGCTTGTCGAAGAGAGAGCCCTGGTGCACCGCCGACAGCACGCCGATGGGGATCGCGAGCGACAGGATCAGGAGCATGGACAGGATGTTCAAGGAAATGGTGACGGGGAGCCGCTCGAGGATCTTGTCGGAAACCTTCCTGCGATCGGGCGAGAAGGATGTCCCCAGGTCGAGGACGGCGAGCTTCCGCACCCAGAGGAAGTACTGGATGTGGAGGGGCTTGTCAAGGTCGTACATCGCCCTCAGGCGCTCCCTCAGCTCGGCAGAGGCCCTGGGGTTCATCTGGGTCTGAAGGTCCGTCGGCGAGCCGGGGGCAAGGTGCATGACGGAGAAGCAGATGATCGTGATCCCGAAGAGGAGGGGGATCATGAAGACGATTCTTCTCAGCGTGTAACGAAGCACGGAGCGCTCCCCTACCCTCGACCCACACAGATATAGACGAACCCCTTGTGCTTCATCTCCACGGGGTCGTACTGATTCCGGCCGTCAAAGATCACCGGCGTTTTCAGCAGCTTCTTCACCCGTTCAAAGTCCGGCTTCCGGAACAGGCGCCATTCCGTCAGAAGGAGCAGGGCATCGGCACCGGCCAGGGTGTCGTAAGGGTTGTCGCAATAGGTCACGTTCGGGTCTTCTCCCAGCACCCTCTTGGCGCTGGGGATCGCCTCGGGGTCGTAGGCCTGAACCCTGGCCCCTTCTTGCACCAGGATCGACAGGATGGCGAGCGCCGGCGATTCCCGAACGTCATCGGTGTTCGGTTTGAAGGCAAGACCCCAGACAGCGAGGGCCTTTCCCCTGATTCCCCCGCGGTCCTCGAAATACTGAATCACCTTGCCCGCCATGATCAGGCGCTGGCGCCGGTTGACGTCGTCGACGGCCACGAGCAGCCCCGGATCCCATTGGTTCTCCTTCGCCGTGTTGATGAGGGCTTTCATGTCCTTGGGAAAACAGGACCCGCCGTAGCCGATCCCCGGATAGATGAAGCTGTAGCCGATCCGGCGGTCGGATCCGATCCCCCTGCGCACGAGGGACACATCGGCGCCCACCCGCTCGCAGATGTTTGCGATCTCGTTCATGAATGAAATGCGGGTGGCGAGCATCGCGTTGGCGGCGTACTTCGTCATCTCCGCGCTCCGGTTGTCCATGATGATCAGCTTTTCCCGCTCCATGGCAAAGGGCGAGTAGAGTTCCTTCATGAGTTCGGCCGTTCGCACGTTATCCGTCCCGATGACGACGCGGTCCGGCTTCATGAAGTCGTTGATGGCGTCCCCCTCTTTCAGAAACTCGGGGTTGGAGACCACGTCAAACTCGACGGTGAGCCCCCGGGCGGCCAGTCTCGCCTGGATGATCTTCTTGACCCTGTCGCAGGTCCCGACGGGAACCGTCGATTTCAGAACGACGATCTTGTACTCCTCGATGAACTCGCCGACTTCCCGGGCGACGTTCTCGACATAGGTCGTATCCGCCGCGCCGTTTTCGTCCTGCGGCGTGCCCACGGCGATGAAGACCACGAGCGCATTTCGGACGGCCTCCTCCAGGGCCGTCGTGAACTTCAGCCGCCCGTCCTCGTAATTTCTTTTCACCATCGACTCGAGGCCCGGTTCGAAGATCGGTATGATGCTTTTCTTCAGGTTCTCGATTTTCTTTTCATCTACATCGACGCAGATCACCTCGTTTCCCATCTCGGCAAAACAGGCGGCGGCGACGAGTCCCACATACCCTGCCCCGACAAATGCAAGCTTCATAGGTTCCCTCCCGGATGATCCAATAAGTTCGTCTCCCGGATATACGCCAGCGTATCCCAGAGGTTCTGTTCCGTATGCGGTTCGACCGTCACAATGGGGGATATCCCTTTTTCCCGGAGAAAGGCGAAAAGTCGATCGAAGGGAAAATTTCCCTTCCCCACGGGCAGATGATCATCGGTCGAACCCTCATTGTCGTGGAGGTGCAGTTCCCCCACATATCGCCCCAGCCTCTCGAGCCACAGGGTGAGATCGGTCTTCGAGTAGGCGTTGAAATGCCCCGTGTCGAAACAAAAACGCAGGCAGGGGGAGTTCACCTGATCGAGGAGGGCCCCCAGGCAGCCGGGATCGGATTCATAAACATTCTCGAGCATGATGACGGTATTCATGTCCTTCGCCTTTTCCGAGAACATCCCCCAGGTCAGGACGCTGTTTTCGAGCCAGCGGGCACCGGTGGTCACGTAGTAGCGTTCATCAAAGGACGGATGACAGACAACGGAACTGGGCTGAAAGGCGGGCACCAGGTCAAAGACCTGGTTCAGTCGGTCGATCGTTACCTGACGGATCCGCGGGTCCAGGGCCCCGGGCCTCAGATCCATGAACGGTGCATGAAAGGTGATGCGAACCCCCGTTTCCCGCAGGATATCGGCCACGCGAAGAAATTCTCCCCTGGGCGTGCCGTCGAGGACGTGGCAGTTGAAGCCGATTTCGGGATTGATCTTCTCTTTGACGACAATGGGGAGATACTGGTGAAGGAGCTGCTGGAAGGGAAGGTTCACTTGTATTTTTTTAAGGATATCGCGCATGACGGCCTTTCAGCACTTCATGAACCCGGCGAGCGGTTTTGTACCATAGCGGGGGTGATTAAACAACCGCGAATTGGTGTTGCCGTGGCGACCGGGGTCGAACGGGGGGAATTCCGTCACCCGGCCGCCACGAACCCACCCGGGCATTTTCAGTTTGACAGTATAGTAAAAATCTGCTAGCAAAACAAGGGCTTATCCATTACCTGAAGAATCGGGGCATCCGGCGGCAGGGCAGGGTTATTTGAAAAGAAAAAAAGACGATACGAAGAAAAAAGTCCTTCTTTGCGTTAATGCGGCCCTTGAAAAAAAGGCGAAGGATATCACCATATTGAACATGCAAAAGGTGACCTCCTTCACCGATTACGCCATCATCTGCAGCGGTAATTCCGACCGGCAGGTTCAGAGCATCGCCCAGGCCATCGAGGAACACATGAAGAAAAACGGTTTTCTGCCTCTCGGCATCGAGGGGGAAAAAACGGCCCGGTGGATCCTCATGGACTACGCCGACATCATCGTTCATGTCTTCTACGAACCTGTCCGGGATTTTTACGATATCGAGCGACTCTGGTCGGATGCCCCTCGAATGGAAGTCGAAAACGACACCGACAGAGTAACCCGCCTCCGCAAGGGGATGTGATTCTTGAAAACGATCCTGAGAGGCCTCGCCGACGTTCTCTTTCCGCCGGCATGCGTCGTCTGCGGAGAGATCCTTGACGAGGACCTCCCCTTTTCGTTCTGCCGCGACTGTTTCTCCGGAATCCGGTTCATTGCCCCCCCCCTGTGCCCCGGCTGCGGTATGCCCTACGCCGCCGGGTCGGCGAGTGATCACCCCTGCGGGGACTGTCTCTCCCGGAAACAGCACTTCACCGCCGCCCGCTCCCTGGGCGTTTACGAGAATGCGCTCCTCAAGGCCATTCAGCGCTTCAAGTACCAGGGCAGCCTCCATGTCGGGGAGGCGCTGGGTTCCCTCATGGCATCCCATCTCTATCCGGCCTTCGACAGGACCGAATACGACGTGATCATGCCCGTCCCCCTTCACGTGAACCGGCTCAGGGAAAGGGGGTTCAATCAGTCCCTGCTGCTCGCCAGGGCCATCGCTCGGACGTCCCCGGCCGAGCTTGACTTCACGACCCTTCGGAGAGCCGTGGGTACGGCGTCCCAGACCGGGCTCAAGAAGGAGGATCGGGCGGAAAACGTGCGCGGGGCTTTCGAACTCGCGGACGGATCCCGCGTGAAAGGAAAGAAAGTGCTTGTCATCGACGACGTCTACACGACGGGCAGCACCGTCCGGGAGTGTGCACGGGTTTTAATGAAAGGGGGCGCCGGAAGCGTGGGGGTCCTCACCCTCGCGCGGGCCCTGTAGGCAGGAGGGTCTATGGGTCGGATACTTTCACGGGTCGAACTGAAGAAGGAAGTTGAAAAACTGAAGCAGGCGGGGAAAAAGATCGTCTTCACAAACGGCTGTTTCGACATTCTCCACACCGGCCACACGCGCTACCTGAGAGAGGCCAGGAAACTCGGCGATGTTCTCGTTCTGGGGTTAAACAGTGACGACTCGATCCGCTCCATCAAAGGAGAAAAAAGACCGATTGTGCCCGAGGCGGAGCGCGCCGATGTCCTGTCGTCGCTCGAGTCGGTCGACTATCTCACCATCTTCAACGAACTCACTCCTCTGGAACTCATCGAGCTTCTGAAACCGGACGTGCTCGTGAAAGGCGGGAACTGGGCCGAGAAGGATATCGTCGGCGGGGACGCCGTCAGGAAATGGGGGGGCACGGTGGCCGTCATCCCCGAAATCAAAGGCGCCTCCACAACCAACATCATTGAGAAGATCATGCAGGTATACGGCGGTCGGAAATGAGAGTCCATGCCCTTGCGTTGCAGCCGGGAAAGGAATTTTTTTTCTTTACAAACTTTCTATTTTTCTGTATACGATATCGCTTCAAAATAGCGAAAGAGCCTTTCGCAAGCGGGGATTTCGCCGGATGAAACCTGAAAAAATAAAATATTTCAGGAAACTTCTGAATCAGAAAATCAACGAGCTTCTGACGGAGGCGGGCAAGACGGTCTCCGAGATGACGGACGAGAAGGAGAACTTCCCCGATCCCAATGACAGGGCATCCCTGGAGTCGGACAGAAACTTCGAACTCAGGATCAGAGACCGCGAGCGGAAACTGATCGGCAAGATGCAGGAAGCCCTCAAAAGGATCGACGAGGGCACCTTCGGGATCTGCGAGAAGTGCGGAGGGCCCATCTCCGAAAAAAGGTTGATGGCGAGACCCGTCACGACCCACTGCATCGACTGCAAGACCAGGGAAGAGAAGCTCGAAAAACTCAGGGGCGAGTAACCACTTCTCCCGTCCCTCCAGAGAAGCCCTTACCGAAACCATCCCTTCTTCTGCTGAATCATGTCAAGCCGGGCTGTTCCTTGCGCCGCGGAGTACGTGTCCCCCCGGGTAACATGGAATGTGGGGCCATTCGCCTCGATTCCGTCGCTTCAAATCCTCACCGTATTGGGATATAATCCCCCCACTTTTGCGGGAGCGGGAGAGAATGTTCGTCGAAGTTGCCGTCAACATCAGATCACCGAAGACCTTTTTTTACAGGGTACCCGGGGGTCTTGAAAAATCCGTCGCCGTCGGGAAGCGCGTCTTCGTCCCTCTCGGAAAACGATCCGTCACGGGCTACACGATTCAATGTCTCGAAGCGGTGTCCCTCGGGGAAACAAAAGAGATCCTCGAGATCATGGATCCCGAGCCTCTCTTCAGCGAGGAGGACCTGCATTTTTACCGCTGGGCTGCGGACTATTACCTCTACCCCCTGGGGAAGATGCTCGGGGAGGTCCTGCCCGTCGGCATCGACATCGAAAGTTACCTGTGGGTCACCCCGATAAAAGGGTCCGGCAAGGCTTCGGAGAAGGAATTGTCCGCGGGCCAGCGCCGGATCCTGTCGATCCTCGCCGGCGTACCGGCAGGCATGCCCCTCAGGGAACTCGGCCGGAAGACAGGAAAGAAATCTCTCGCCGCGGACCTGAAGCCGCTTCAGGAAAAACAGCGAATCCTCGTCGAAGAACGGCTGACCCGGCCTCGCGTGAGCGCGAAAAAAGAGAAGTTCGTGTCCCCCGTCGGCGAAGCCGTGACCCCGGAGGACCTCCCGGAGAGCCAGAAGAGGATTCTGGATTTCATCAAAGACCGCGGATGCCTCGCCCTCTCGGAGATTTCCGTCAACTTCAGGAACGCCCGTCAGGCTGTTGAGAAATTGGCCCGCAGGGGCCTCGCCCGCACCTGGGAGCAGGAGACGTACAGGGCACCGGGGTGCCCCCCGGAGATTCACCGTCTGACGGAGGAGATCCGGCTGAACACCGAACAGGAAGCGGCGCTGAAAGAGATCAACGCCGGTCTTTCCTCCGGGCGGTTTTCCTCTTATCTTCTCCACGGGGTGACCGGAAGCGGAAAAACGGAAGTCTACCTCAAGGCCGTCAGCGAGGTCCTGAAGGGAAAGGGCAGCGTCATCTATCTGGTCCCCGAAATCGCACTGACCCCTCAGCTCCAGAGCCGGTTGCGGCGGCGATTCGGAGACGGCGAGACCGCCGTCCTGCACAGCGGCGTATCCGCCGGGGCACGATACGACCAGTGGCGCCGGATTCAAAGAGGGGAGCTGAGAATCGTTCTGGGTGCCCGGTCGGCCATTTTCGCGCCGGTCCGGAACCTGAAGCTGATCATCGTCGATGAGGAGCACGACGGCGCCTACAAGCAGGACGAGCGCATGCCTTACAATGCCAGGGACCTGGCGGTCGTGAGGGCCAAACTGAACGGCGCCGTCGCGATCCTGGGTTCAGCAACCCCCGGCATCCAGACCTGCTTCAACACCCGGCAGAAGGCGTTCCGTTATCTGGGACTGCCCCGGCGCGTCGAAGAGCGGCCGCTGCCCGGTGTTCTCGTCGTGGACATGAAAAACGAACGGGACGAAAACGGGAAAATCCGGATCCTCTCCAGGACGCTCAGGGACGCCCTGGGGGAGGAACTTCAGCGCCGCAGGCAATCCCTTCTTTTCCTCAACCGGCGCGGGTTCACGACCTTCATGCACTGCTCGGAATGCGGCCACGTCTTTCGTTGCCCGGGCTGCGCCGTGTCACTGACCTTTCATCAGAGGGAGGAGGTTCTGAAGTGCCATTATTGCGATTTCGTCATGAAGATCCCCCCCCGCTGCCCTTCCTGTCAGAAGGAGGCGATTCAGGGCTTCGGTCTGGGAACGGAAAAACTCGAGGAGGAGGTCCGGGGCTGTTTCCCCCATGCCCGGGTGAGGCGGATGGACAGCGACACGACGGCCCGGAAAGGGGCCTTCGACAGGATACTCAAAGACCTGCACGACGGAGAAATCGACATTCTGGTCGGGACCCAGATGATCGCGAAGGGTCATGATTATCCGAATGTCACTCTCGTCGGTGTCGTGTCGGCAGATACGGCTCTGAACATCCCGGATTTTCGGGCATCGGAAAAAACCTTCCAGATCCTGACCCAGGTGTCGGGGCGGGGCGGCAGAGGCGACATGCCCGGACGGGTGATCATCCAGACATTGAATCCGTCTCATTATGCCATAGAACGGGCGAAGGAACACGACTATCAGGGGTTTTACAAGGAGGAGATCGTCCTTCGGCAGGCGGCCGGATATCCGCCCTTCTCGAGAATGATCCAGTTTCTGATCACCGGCCTGAACCGCGACAGGACGGCGGAAAACGCCGAGAGGGTCGCCGGAAAGGCCCGGAATGTCCTGCAGTCGAATGAGAGGTACGACGGCATCTCGATGAGCGGCCCTGTCGAGGCGCCCATCGCGAGAATCAGAGGCAGGCACCGGTGGCAGATCCTGATCAGGGGGCGGAATGCGCGGCTTCTGCAGCAACTGACGAAGAAGATCCTATCGGGCGTGAATGCGCCGGGCTGCGAAATCAGAGTGGATGTGGATCCGGTGAATTTTATGTGATAACTGCAGGCGTACGGCATAAGGCGAAAGGCGAGGATGAGGCGCATCCGAATTTTTCCTCCCCATCCTTATCCTTAAGCCATTGAAGGGTCGAACATGTCCAACAACAAGCCCCGCATACTGTTCATGGGAACGCCGGAGTTCTCGGTCCCGTCGCTTGAGCTTCTGGTCGAGAAGACCTATCCGGTCATCGGTGTTGTCACCCAGCCCGATCGGCCCAAGGGGCGCGGCCGGCGCCTCATCTCCTCGCCGGTGAAGGAGGCGGCCGAAAGGCACGGCCTCGCCGTCCTGCAGCCCGAAAGAGTCCGGGCCCCGGAGTTTTTGGAGATTTTCCGCGGTCTCGCACCCGACATGGTCGTCCTCGTCGCCTTCGGCCAGATCCTGCCGAAGGACATCATCGACAGCCCTCCGCTGGGCTGCGTCAACGTCCACCCCTCGCTTCTTCCCAGATACCGCGGGGCCGCTCCCATGAACTGGGCCCTCATCCGGGGCGAGGTGAAAACAGGCGTCACGATCATGTGGATGGATGAAGGGGTCGACTCGGGAGACATCCTGCTGCAGGAGGAAACGCCGATCGAGCCCGGCGAGACCTACGACCATCTTCACGACCGCCTTGCCGTCCTGGGAGCGCAGTGTCTGCTCCGCACGATCGAGGGGCTGGCCGCGGGCACCGTCCGCCGCATCCCCCAGGACCACTCGCTCGCCACTCTTGCGCCCCGTCTTAAGAAGGAAGACGGTCTCATCCGCTGGGAGACCCCGGCGCGCGACATCGTCCATTTCGTAGCCGGTCTGTCTTCCGTGCCCGGTGCGTACACACACCTGGACGGCAAGGTGCTCAAGGTCTTCGCCGCCGAGGCCCAGGATGCCGCCCCGGTCTGCGAAGAGCCGGGGACGATCGTCGGCGCCGGCCCGAAGGGGCTGCAGATCGCGGCGGGCGGTGGCTACGTGTATCTCAAGGACGTCCAGCTCGAGAGCAAGAAGCGAATGCCCATCACGGAGTTTCTCCGGGGATTCCGGTTCGTGCCGGGAAAGAAACTGGGGTAACCGTCGAGGGGTACAATCTTTCGGGACCGTCTACACATGACCGCGTTCAAGACCCGGGCAGCGGATCGTAAAGTCAGGAAGTGATGAAGAGCAGAAGAGCGGAGGGGAAAAGCATTTTCTTTCAGTTCCGCTTCCTCACTTCCTTTCTTCCGACCCTCATCGCCTTGACGCCGAATGATGCGCATGGAGCACCCCCCGGGATGCAGAGGCACAGCAAGCTGAGAGACAACCCCCGGGCGATCGCCGTCGACATCCTGAATCGGGTGGACAGGAGCCGGGCCTTCGCCGAACCGCTTCTCGACCGGGTACTCTCCGGGAATGGCGTTGAAGACCCCGCCGACAGAAGCCTTCTGACCCAGATCGTCTACGGAACGCTCCGGATGAGGAACCGCCTCGACTGGATTCTCGGGAACCTCTACGAAGGAGACTTCGAAAGCCTGGAGGGGACGCTCAAGAACATCCTTCGCGTCGGCCTTTACCAGATCACCTGCCTGGACCGGATTCCCCATTACGCAGCCGTCGATGAGGCCGTTGAGCTGACCCGGAGCGTCCGTCCGGGGCGCGAGGCGCTCATAAACGCCCTTCTGCGAAATGCGATCCGCAAGAGCCGGACCATGGCTTTCCCCGATTACGACCGTGACCCGGCCCTTCACATCGCCGTCCTTCACTCCCACCCGCTCTGGTTGGTGAAGCGCTGGATCGGCCTTTTCGGCCCCGAGAGAACGATGGCGCTCTGCCGGGTCGATAACGACCCTCCCCCTGTCGGGCTCCGGACAAACACCCTGAAAACATCAAGACGGGAGGTGCTCGAAGAACTTCGCGCAGAGGGCCTCCGGGCGGAGGCGACCGCCTATTCGCCCGACGGCGTCTCCCTGTCGCCCGGTTTCGCCAGGCCGCTCAGGGAACTGGAACCCTTCCGCAGAGGTCATCTCCATGTCCAGGATGAGGCCTCCCAGTTGATCGCCTACCTGGTCAACCCGCAAGGAGGCATGCGGGTAGCCGATCTTTGCTGCGGAGCCGGGGGCAAGACAACCCACATGGCTGCGCGGATGGGCAACAGGGGGGCGATCCTGGCCATGGACAGAAATGCCGGTCAAATCCGGGCCCTCAGGGCAAACGCCCGGAGACTCGGGGTACGCATTATCGAGGCGCGATGCGGCGACGTTTCCCGGCTTTCCCGAACCGCCGCTTACGGCCCCTGTGACAGGGTTCTCCTGGACGCACCCTGCTCGGGTCTCGGAACCCTGCGAAGAAACCCTGAAATCAAGTGGCGCCTCACGGAGATGGACCTGTCGGTTTTTCCGCCCCTGCAACTCAGGCTCCTCAAGGAGGCGTCCACCTGCGTAAAAAGCGGCGGTGTGCTCGTCTACAGCACCTGCACCATCATGCCCGAGGAGAACGATCACGTCATCGAGTCCTTCCTGCGGTCTCACCGGGATTTTCAACTCGCGGCTCCTCCGGACACCATCCCCCGGGAGATGATCGGGCAAGACGGGGTTTTCAGGTCTGATCCCCATCTCCACGGAACGGATGGTTTCTACGGCGCCGTTCTGTGGAAGGGTTGAAACTGTCCAAATGGCATTGACTTCCACGGGACAAGAATGCTATGGGCATCATCTGCCCCCGGAGGGAACAGATCGGCCCTTCCGGGGAGCATGCGACTCCGGAGGATGATATGTACCTGAGACAGCTGCAGGTCGGCCACATGGCCGTTTTCGCCTACATCGTCGGCGACCGGGAAAGCAAGTCCGGACTGGTCATCGATCCGGCGGCAGAGACCGATCGTATCGTCGCCGAAGCGGAAAAGAACGGCATCGAGATAAAATATATCGTCAATACGCACGGCCACGTGGATCACATATCGGGCAACGCCGACATGAAGAAGAAAACGGGCGCGAAGATCATCGTCCACGAGGCCGACGCCGACATGCTGGTTTCCACGCCGGCCATGATCCTGAGCATGTTCAGAGCGAAGAGTTCGCCGGCCGCCGACATCACCGTGAAAGACGGAGACATCATCCGCGTCGGAAGCGTGAGTCTCACCGTGTTGCACACACCGGGTCACACGGCGGGCGGAATCTCGCTTTACAGCAACGGCTACGTCTTCACGGGGGACACGCTCTTCGTGGAGAGCGTCGGGAGAACCGATCTACCCGGGGGCTCCTGGGAAGTGATGGTGAAGGCGATCCGCGAAAAGCTCCTGACCCTGCCCGAAGACACGGTGGTGCTTCCCGGCCACAACTACGGCCGGATGCCGACGTCCACCATCGGACACGAGAAAAGGCAAAATCCCTTCCTGCGGTGAAAAGGAGGAGCCGGAACGTGGGGAAAAACATCCTGTATCAAACCGACCTCAGCGGCCTGCAGCTCTTCAACAAAGGCAAGGTGCGGGACATCTACGCCTTCGACGACAGTCTCCTGATCATCGCCACCGACAGGATCTCGGCCTTTGACGTGATCATGCCGAATCCCATTCCGGGGAAAGGGGAGATTCTCACCCGGCTTTCGATTTTCTGGTTCGGGAAAATGGCCGATATCATCGGGAATCACGTGCAGTCGACGGATGTCGACGATTTTCCCCCGGCCTGCAGGCCCTACCGGGAGATCCTGAAAGGCAGGAGCATGCTCGTCAGGAAGGCGAGGCCCCTGCCCGTCGAATGCATCGTGAGGGGGTATCTCAGCGGCTCGGCCTGGAAGGACTACCGGGAGGGCAAAACCATATCGGGCATCCGCCTCCCCAAGGGGCTCAGGGAATCCTCCAAACTGCCGCAACCCATCTTCACCCCGTCCACGAAAGCGCCGGAGGGCCGGCACGACTTGCCGATCACCCGCGAGGAAATGGCGAAAGCCATCGGGGAGCCTCTGACCGGAAGAATCATCGAGGTCAGCCTCGAGATCTACCGGCGTGCTTCGGAGATTGCCGACCGTCGGGGCATCATCATCGCCGACACCAAAATGGAGTTCGGCCTCCTCGGGGAGGAACTCATCCTGATCGACGAACTCCTCACACCCGATTCTTCGAGGTTCTGGCCCAGCGACGACTACGGGGAGGGGCGACCCCAGAAAAGCTTCGACAAACAGTTCCTGAGAGATTACCTGCTTTCCATCGCCTGGAACCAGAGGCCCCCTGCCCCGGAATTACCGCAGGAAATCATTGATAAAACGAAAGAAAAATACCTGGAAGCCCTTCGACGTTTCACGACCTGAAATTTTCGGCCCTTCCTTGACACGTCCGGTGACGGTCATTATCTTAAAACCGGTTTGAGCTACCCTTTATGATAGGTGTGCGAAAAATCCGATATGCCGAAACTGCCGGATTACAAGGAAAAGCAGAAGATCCTCTACGTCGACGCAACGCCCGCCAAGACCCTGATATCCTTCGGGGAACGGTACCTCAACGAGGACCGGGTTTCCGATGCAATCGAATTCTTTCAAAAAGCCGGCTACCGGGAAGGGCTGGAAAAGATCCTGGAGATGGCCGTCGAGAACGGCGACGTCATGGATTTCCAGCAGGTCCTCAAAGCCCTCGGCAGGGATGCCGCCGATTCGGACTGGGAACGGATCGGCCAAAAGGCCCTGGCCCTTCAGAAATATACCTTCGCCCTGCAGGCCTTCGAGAGAAGCAGGAACGAAAACGAAATCGAACGCGTGAAAAAAATGATCTCCGCGGAAGGAACCACCCGGCCGTCATGACCAGACAGGATTATTACGACATCCTCGGCGTCAATCGCAGCGCCACCGATGAAGAAATCAAGAAAAATTACCGGAAACTCGCACTGAAACATCACCCCGATCGAAACCCGGGAAACAAAGAGGCGGAAGAAAAGTTCAAGGAAGCGGCCGAAGCCTACGAAGTTCTCCGCGATCCCGAAAAGCGGGGGATTTACGATCGTTACGGCCATGAAGGCCTCGACGGTACGGGTTTCAGGGGTTTCACCGGATTCGAGGACATCTTCTCGAGCTTCGGCGATATCTTCGAAGACGTCTTCGGGTTCACGGGGAGAAGGGGAAGAACGCGTACCGCCGTCCGTCAGGGGGCGGACCTGCGTTATGACCTGAGAATTTCCTTCATGGAAGCGGTGCTCGGCAAATCGACGGAGATCGAGATCGAGAAGCTCGAGCAATGCCGGGACTGCGGCGGCAGCGGCGCATCGTCGGGAACTCGACCCGAGGTCTGCTCCCGCTGTGCCGGACGGGGCCAGGTGACGCAGTCCAGCGGGTTTTTCACCATCAGTTCCACCTGCCCTCAGTGCCGGGGACAGGGCCGGATCATCCGCAATCCCTGTAAGGGGTGCCTCGGCACCGGCAAGGCGAGGGTAAGGAAAAAGATCCAGGTGAAAGTCCCGCCCGGTGTGGACAACGGCTCCCGGTTGAGACTCCGGGGTGAGGGGGAGGAGGGTGAATTCGGCGGACCCGGCGGCGACCTCTACATTTTCATCCATGTGACGCCCCACGACTTCTTCGAGAGAGACGGCGACGACATTCTCTGCCAGATTTCCGTCTCCATCACCCAGGCGGCCCTCGGCGGGAGCATAGAGGTCCCGACCCTGGAGGGAACGGAAGCGGTCAAAATCCCCAAGGGGACGCAGAGTGGAAAGATCCTCCGCCTCAAAGGAAAGGGCGTACAGCACCTGAAGGGGTTCGGGCGGGGAGATCAGATCATTCAAATCATCGTCAAAACGCCCGTCAACCTGACGAAGAAGCAGGAAGACCTTCTGCGCGAATTCGCCAAACTCTCGGGCGAGTAATTTGCAGCGTACGCCGCCCCCCTTCGAAATCTATTCTTCAAGCCGCCTGATGCCCCCCGTTGGCTTTTGATCCGTGAAAAGGCTAGGCGTTGCAATCGCCTTTTCAGAGCATTTCACAGAACGTCCGTACATCGCCGGCGGTCCCGAGGATAAAAAGATGGACAATTCTAAAAGCATGAATTATATGAAGAACGTACGCACTCGGGAGCCTGCTTAAAACACAGACGAGGGAAGCGACATGGCCAGAGAAGCACGAACATCAGCAGAACTGCCCATCGAGAAACTGCGTTGGATCTGTGATCCGGAATCGCTGGGTTTTGAAACAACGCTCGACTGCGAAAAGTCGGACGGCATCATCGGGCAGGAAAGGGCGCGCAGGGCGATCGTCATGGGTCTGGGGATCTCGAGCCCGGGGTACAACATCTATGCCTCCGGCGTGGAGGGGACGGGAAAACTCACCACCATCAAGAATCTTCTCAATCAGATCGACCTCAAAAAAAAGATTCCCGACGACATCTGTTACGTGAATAATTTCAGGGACCCGGACATGCCGCGCGTGATCACACTGCCGGCAGGCCAGGGAAAGAAATTCCAGACGGACATGGATGAATTCCTGACTCACCTCCGGAAGGACTTCCCCCTTCTCTTCGAAAGCGACGAGTTCAAGAAGAGCTCCGAGGCCATCATCAGCGAATTCCGCGCCCGACAGAAGGAGATCATCAAGGAATTCAATGAGCGGGTTCAGAAGGAAAACTTCCAGCTGGTCCAGTTTCAAGTCGGCCCCTTCATGCGGCAGGACATCGTTCCCGTTTTCGAGGGAAAGCCGGTGCCCGTAGAACAGCTGGAGGAACTGGTCGAACAGGACAAATTCAACAGGGAAGATCTGGAAAAAATCAAGAAAACGCTTCTGGAGCTTCGCCTGGAGCTGGATTCCGTGATGCGGGAGACCCGTGACATCGAGCGGGAGATGCGCGTCCAGCTGGGGGCCCTCGAGCACAAATACGGCCTTCCCGTGGTCAGCGGTCTCCTGTCCGATATGCGCGTCCGGTACGGTTCCCAGAACGACAAGATCAACGGTTACCTCGACGAGGTCCAGGAGCACGTCCTTTCGAACCTCAAGGCCTTTCAGGACAAGGAGGAGGAACAACAGCAGCAACAGCAGGTGCCTCCCTTCATGATGCCCCCGACGGGCACGAAGAAATTTATCGAATACAGGGTCAACATCCTCGTGGACAACTCCCAGACCGACCGGACGCCCGTCGTCATCGAGACGGCGCCGACGTACAAGAACCTGTTCGGCACCATCGAACGGGAAATCGATCGATTCGGGTACTGGAAGACCGACTTCACCCACATCAAGGCGGGCTCCCTCCTGCGTGCCAACGGGGGGTACATCGTGTTCGACGCCCTCGAGGCCCTCATTGAGCCCGGGGTATGGCCTTTTCTCAAAAGGACTTTGAAAAGCGGCGTCCTCAACATGACGCCCTATGACCCCTTCAACCTGGCCGTTTTCGCCCTCAAACCGGAGTCCATCCCGCTGGACGTCAAGGTCATCATGCTGGGTGACGACTACCTTTACCACCTCTTTTACAACCTCGAGAGGGACTTCAAGGAAATTTTCAAGACCAAGGCCCACTTCGACACGGAGATGCCCAACACGGGGGAGAACATCCACGAATTCGCCTGCCTGGTCAAACGGATCATCGAAGAGGAGAAGCTCCTGCCCTTCGATAAAAAGGCCGTGGCGGCCATTATCGAATTCGGCGTCCGCCTGGCCGGACGGCAGAAGAAGCTGACCACGAGGTTCAGCGACATCGCCGATCTTGTCCGTGAAGCGAGCTACTGGGCCGCGACGGAAGGACACTCGCTGGTCACGGACCGTGACGTCGACAGGGCCTACGATGAAAAGATCGGCCGTCTTAATCTCATCGAGGGGAAAATACAGGAGATGATCGAAGACGGCACGATCATGATTGACACGGACGGCGGGGTCGTCGGACAGGTGAACGGCCTTTCCGTTTACGATATGGGGGACTATGCCTTCGGAAAACCGTCCCGGATCACGGCCAAGACCTCCATGGGCCGGGCGGGGATCATCAACATCGAGCGGGAAGCCAAACTCTCCGGCAAGACCCATGACAAGGGCGTCCTGATCCTCGAGGGATATTTCCGGGGAAAATACGCCCAGAACAAACCCCTCACGGTGAGCGCCAGCATCTGCTTCGAGCAGTCTTACGGGGGCATTGACGGGGACAGTGCGTCGTCGACCGAGATATACGCAATCCTCTCCAGCCTGGCGGACCTGCCGCTGAGGCAGGATCTCGCCGTCACGGGCTCCGTGAACCAGAAAGGCGAAGTGCAGCCCATCGGGGGCGTCAATCTCAAGATCGAGGGTTTCTATGATGTCTGCCGGTCCAAGGGTCTCACGGGGAAACAGGGGGTGATGATCCCCGCTCTCAATATTCCGGACCTCATGCTGAGAAAGGATGTGGTCAAGGCCGTCTCCGAAGGTCGGTTCCACATCTACCCCATTCGTACCATCGATGAAGGGATATCGCTCCTCACCGGCGTGCCGGCCGGCGAAGCCGACAAGCAGGGAAACTACCCTGAAAGTACGGTCAATGCACTTGTCGACAGGAATCTCCGGTCCCTCGCGGAGGGGCTGAAGGCCTTTGCGGAGGAGGGAAAACCGCAAAGATCGGCCGAGGAAACAAACAACCAGAACCAAAAGAAAGGGGAGTAAGGCCTATGACTCATCGGAAGCAAGCGGCTGTCGCAATCATTCTGCTGGCGTGCTGTTTGACCCTGTACGGGTGTCCCGTGCTGCTCGTCGGGGGGGCTGCCGTCGCCGGGGGAACGGGCACCTATTATTACGTCGAGGGCGAACTCAAGAGGGATTACTACTACCCGTTCGACAAGGTCTGGAGCGGCTGTGAAAAAACCATTGCGGACCTGCGCGGATACGACGTGAGGCCCCGGAAGGATGAGGGTATGGGTCAGGGCAAGATCAGCGCCGTGATCGAGGAGGAAAAAGTCCAGATCTCCGTCAAGTACAGGGGAAAAGATTCCACCGGGAAAGACATCACCACCGTGAGTGTCCGGGTAGGCTTGATGGGAAATGAGTTGTCATCCAGACTCATACACGACAAGCTTGCTGAAAATCTGACGATGAGCTGACAGAGACGTCGACCGAGAGCCGCAACGCAGCCTGCTCTCCGGTTGTTCATGATGTAACTATGTACAAAACGATCCTGGTTGTCGATGACGAAGAAAGCATCTGCCGGTCCCTGGAGGGAATCCTGTCCGACGAGGGATACGAAGTCCTGACGGCCAAAAGCGGCGAGGAAGCCCTGAAAATGATCGAGGAGGAACAGCCGGACCTCATCCTGCTCGACATCTGGCTTCCCGGGATAGACGGAATCGATGTCCTGAAGAACGTCAAACAGGAGCATCCCCAGATCCAGGTCATCATGATGTCCGGACACGGGACCATTGAAACCGCCGTGAAGGCCACAAAACTCGGTGCCTTCGACTTCATCGAAAAGCCCCTGTCACTGGAAAAGGTCGTCCTCATCGTTAATCATGCCCTTGACTTGATACGGCTGGAGGAGGAAAACAAACTCCTCAAGATGAAAGCCCACAGCGATTACGAGCTGGTGGGCCAGAGCAAGGCCGTCAAGGATCTCAAGGAGATCATCCAAATCGTCGCTCCCACCAACGCCTGGATTCTCATCATGGGAGAGAACGGCACGGGGAAGGAACTGGTTGCCCGGTCCATCCACCTGCAAAGCCGGCGGGCCAAAAGAACCCTGGTGGAGGTGAACTGCGCCGCCATTCCGGAGGAGCTCATCGAAAGCGAGCTTTTCGGTCATGAAAGAGGGGCCTTTACCGGTGCCACGACGAAGAAAAGGGGGAAATTCGAGCTGGCCCATGAGGGAACGATCTTTCTGGACGAAGTGGGCGACATGAGCGCAAAGGCACAAGCAAAAATCCTGAGAATCCTCCAGGAAAAGAAATTTGAACGGGTGGGAGGAACCAAGATCCTCGAAACGGATGTGCGGGTTCTGGCGGCATCGAACAAGGATCTTGAAAAAGAGATGGAAGAGGGCCGCTTCCGGCAGGACCTGTACTACCGCCTGCACGTGATCCCGCTCACCATCCCGCCTCTTCGTGAAAGAAAGGAAGATGTCCAACCGCTGATCGAGCACTTCATCAAGACCTTCTGCACAAAGGAGGGGATCGCGCCCAAGACGATGACCGACGAGGCCGTCAGCCGCATGATGGAACACAACTGGCCGGGGAACGTGAGAGAACTGAAAAACATCATCGAGCGCCTGGTGATCATGTCCCCGTCGGAGATCATCACCGCCAGAGACATCCCCCCGTTCGTCCGGGAAGGAGAGACGTCGAATGACAACCGTGCGGTGTTCGCCCATCAATCCTACAGGGACGCGAGAGTGGATTTTGAAAGACAGTTCATCACCCGGAAGCTGGAGGAAAACGAGTGGAACGTGTCCAAAACAGCGGACGCCATCGGCCTCGAGCGAAGCAACCTCCACAGGAAAATAAAATTACACGGCCTGGAGGCCAAGAAAGATTAAAAGTTGAGAAGGCAAGAACCTGATTGGGACGAGGGCCCTGCGAAGACGGGACGGGTCTTTTCCTTTCTACCCTGAACGCCGACCTCTGGACCCATCGGCTGTTCAATCTAAACTTCACAACTTCTTTGTCCTCATCCCATACCCGATACCCTATACCCGATTCCCCATATTTACTTTGTACCACTCGACCGTTTTTTCCAACCCCTGCCGAAAGCCGGTTTCAGGTTCAAAACCGAGGACGGTTCTGGCGAGAGAGATATCGGCCATGGAGTGCCGGACATCCCCCTTCCGGGCATCGGCAAAGTTCGGCTTCAGCCTCTTGCCCGTGATGGACTGAAGCTCCCGGAGGAGTTCCAGCAGGCTGTAACGCCGTCCGCAGGCGATGTTGAACGCGGTCCCCAGGGCCTCTTTCCGGGCGAAACAGGCCCCGAGATTGGCCTTCACCACATCGTCCACATGGGTAAAATCCCGGGTCTGCCTTCCGTCGCCATAGATGACGGGCGGCCGGTTCTGAAGGAGTGCTTCAATGAACTTCGGGATCACGGCGGCGTATTCCGACGCAGGATCCTGCCGCCGGCCGAAGACATTAAAATACCGGAGGGATACCGTTTCGAACCCGTAGAGGCGGAAAAAGAGCCTGCAATAGTATTCCCCCGTCAGTTTGCTCGCCGCGTAAGGTGAAAGCGGGTTCGGCTTCATGTGTTCCGAGTTGGGCGTGACGGTATCGATCTCGTCCCCTCTTCCGGCCTCGTCACCGTAAACGGACGAAGAACTGGCGTAAACGAGCCTTTTGACTCCCGCATCCCTCGATGCGACGAGCAGGTTCAGTGTGCCTGTGGCGTTGACGTCGTTCGCCAGCAGGGGGTCGTCGACGGATCGCGGCACGGATGCCAGGGCCGCCTGATGGACGACGTAATCCATCCCTCCCACCGCCTTGCGGCAGGTGCCGACATCCCGTATGTCCCCCTCGATAACCTCTACGGCGTTTCGGACGTCGAACGAGAGGTTTTCCCTCCTGCCGGTTGAAAAATTGTCGAGCACACGGACCTTCTCTCCCCTGCGGAGAAGATGCTCCACGATGTTGGAACCGATGAATCCCGCTCCTCCGGTCACCAGATATGCCATAGACGCTCCCCGAGTTGAACAGAACAACTGCACGTTTCCCGAGACAAACACGGGAAAGACGGAACGACGATTCCTCTCAGTCAACGGGCAATTCGAAGGAAACGATCGTCCCCCTGGGGGTGTTGTCGGTCACACTGACACGCCCCCTGTGATCCGATATGATGGAGTTGACTATCGCAAGGCCCAGGCCGGAGCCCGACCTCTTGGTCGAATAATAGGGTTCGAAAATCTTCATCTTGTCGGCGTCCGTCACACCGCAGCCGTTGTCGATGACATCGACCCTGGCCTGCCGGCCCGTCCCGTCATAATAGGTCTTCACCTCGATACGGCCGTTGTCATTGCCGACCGCCGCGACGGCGTTGTCCAGAAGGTTGACCATGACTCGCCGGATCTGTTCGGCATCGAGGTTCAACCGGGGTATATTTGAGTCTTCCTGAACATCAAAAATGACCCCCTTGTGGGCGTCCTGAAAGAGGACGACGGATTCTTTGACGACCGCGTTGAGATCGTTGGGGGTCCGCTGCGATACGGGCATCCGGGCGTACCGCGAAAATTCGTTCACCAGGTTCTTGAGAACATCGACCTGACTGATGATCGTCTTCGTACATTCCGTGAAAATGGTCTCATCCTCACCGAGCCTGTCGGCGTACTTCCGCTGAAGCCTCTGCGCCGAGAGCTGAATCGGGGTGAGGGGGTTCTTGATCTCGTGGGCGATTCTGCGGGCCACCTCCCGCCAGGCGGCGACTCTTTCCGCGCGCTGGAGCTGGGTGATGTCCTCGAAAACGACGACCAGTCCCATATACTGGCCGTCATCATCGACGAGAACGCCGGTCGTCACCAGCAGAGTCAACGCGCGATCCTTGATATGGATGGTGATCTGTTTCGCCGTGATCTCCTCGCTGCTTCGCTGCATCTCCTCCAGGAAGACCTTGACCATCTTCATGTGTTCCGGTTTCAAGACCTCCTCGTATTTCCGGTTCAGGACCTTTTCGGTCTTGATGCCAAGCATCCGTTCGGCGGCCCGGTTGATGGTCGTGATGGCCCCTTCCTTGTCGACGGCCACGACACCGGCTGAAACGTTCCTGAGGACGGTCTCCATGTACTTTCTGCGCTGATCGAGGTCGATGTTGGCCTGTTCGAGACTCTCTTTGCTTTTCTTCAGATCGCCCGTCATCCGGTTGAAGGAGTCCACGAGAACCCCGATCTCATCGTCGGCTTCGACATCGATCCTGTAGTCCAGGTTGCCCTGCGCCAGGGCCCGCGTCCCCTCCGCCAGGTCCTGGATCGGTTCCGTGATGCCCCTGGCCAGGTAAAAGCCGAACCAGGTCGCTGAAAAAATAATGAGAAGCGTCACCGCCAGAAGAATGATGACATAACTGGCCTTGATCGGGTTTTTGAGCAGCTTGAACTGCTTGTATTCATCGGAAGTCTTCGATATGACGGTCATTTTGTCCAGAAGGCCCTTCGGCACAAAGTCATTGACCACGACGATACCGATGACCTCTTTCGGGCTGAGGCCGGAGTAAATCGGGGCGATGCCCCGTATGAAATCCCCCTTTTCGAAGGACTGGATCGCCGAGATTTCCCTGCCGGCCCGTACCTCATCTTTCTGTTTATCGGAGATCCCGATGCTGGGAATATCGGGATGCTCGGGATCCCGATAGACCATTTTTTCATTCTGTTGATCGAGAAAGATCTCGATCAGACCGAGTTTCAGGATCTTCTGTCTCTGCTCGATCAGTGTTTTGAGATAATCGGCCCGGCTTTTCTCGTAGAGCTTATTCCTCGTGATATCCGAGGAAATCTGCCTCGCGTAATCCTTGACATTCTCGGCCATCTGCTGCTGATAGCTCTGGGCCACATCCAGGGAGAGATTCAGCGCACTGCCCACTTTGATATCAAACCAGTTGTCGATGCTGGCGGACAAAAAGTTGATGGCGACGACGAAAAGCACAATGGTCGGGACAATGGTGAGTCCCACAAAAGCGGCCACAAGTTTCGTCCGGAGCTTGGCACCGAGGATGCCGTGACGACGCTCATAAACGAGTTTCACCACGTTCCGGACGATGAGGAAGATCAGCAGAATGATGAGGATGATGTTGATATTGATCATCCCGAAGATGAGGACGTCCTGAAACCTCGGGATGACGGTCTCGCGGCTGGAGAGGTAGCTCATGATGAAGGTGAGGACCACGATGACCACCAGGGTCGCGAAGATGATCTTCCGCTCACGACGCCGTCTGCGGGCTTCGCGGTTCTCCCTCGGTTCAGCTTTTTCGTTCGCTCGATTCACCGGTTGATTCGCCGCAAGATATTTCGATGCCACGATCGCCTAAGCTGCATCGCATCCGGCATCATGGTTTATGGCAATACCCCCAATTGAGCCAATTGTCAACGCCCCGTTTTTCCTGAACATTTTTGCGCGATCGGTCTCTGCCGTGCGATGAACCCTCAACGGCCAGACCCCGCACCCGTCCGGATGGGAGGGGATACATAGGAAATCTCTCGAGTTTAAATACGAGGTGGATCAGGCGACCGAAAAGCGGGGGGATGTCAGGCGGGCTCAAAAGCAGAAGAGGCTTCCGACGTTTCTTTTCTGAAGTCTTCGTGACTCAGCATTTCCCAGCAGTCTTCTTTGGTCAGCAACTCCTTGAGAAGCTGGACATTGAGCTTGTGGCCCGACTTGTAGGCAACGAAGTGGCCGATGATGGGCATCCCGAGCAGGTAGAGATCCCCGACGGCGTCGAGAATCTTGTGTTTGACGAATTCATTGGGGCAACGGAGCCCCTCTTTGTTGATGACTCGTTCATGGTCCAGAACAATCGCATTGCTGAGGGACCCTCCCAGCGCAAGTCCCTTGGCCTGAAGGTACTCGACATCACGGAGGAAGCCGAACGTCCGGGCAGCGCAGATATCGCGTTCATAGGCTCCGTTCGAAAGAACGACATGATAAGACTGCCGGCCGACCGCCGGATGGTTGAAATCGATCTTGTAGGTGATCTCAAAATGGGCCGAGGGCTTGAACATCGCCGTGCTCTCCCCATCGGATATGGAGATGGGTTTCCGGATCACGATGTATCTCTTGGCCTTGTCCTGGAGCTTTAATCCGCTGTCCCTGATCAGGCTCACGAAGGGAAGGGCGCTCCCGTCCATAATCGGAACCTCAAAGGTGTCCACTTCCACGAGAGCGTTGTCCACACCCATCCCGTTGAAGGCCGACAGGAGATGCTCCACCGTCAGGACTTTCGTTCCGTTCATGCCGAGTGTCGTGGCCAGAGTGGTGTCCGTCACGTTGTGCACCGAGGCCGAGATGCGGTCGGAGTTCGGGATATCTTTGCGGACAAACACGATCCCTTCGTCGGTCCCCGCGGGCTTGATGGTCATGCCCACCTTTCGGCCGGAGTGCACGCCGACGCTGAAGCACCGTATTTCCTGATTGAGGGTCTTTTGAAGATCCATAAAAAATATCCTTCGTTTCGGCGGCTTCTTTAGAGCAAACCGTATGCCAGGAACCCGTTCCCGGCGGGTCCCGCATGGTAATGTGCGCAAGTCTCTGTATTCATTAGTTATATCGACATATATCCGCAGTGTTCTTGGCAGTGACGCAGAGGCGGAATTCTTGTGGAATTGTGTTTAAAAAGACACACTTTTCAGGGAAGCCCTGTTTTTTTTGCAACGGCCCGGTAAATGCCTCAGAAGGCTGTTTCGGCTGTTGAAAAATGACCGGACGCAGGGCGCCCGGGACAGAAAGAAGTCAAGAGACCCTGAAGCTGCGAAGTTCAATGACGCAACGATGCAGATGGTTTTTTTCGAGCAGCCATCATCCCTTGAAAAATCTATCTTTTTCGCTGTAGATACAGCCGCAGTATTTCTGTCTGTAGAGGCCGGATTCCCGGGCTTTTCTCTGCCCTTCCGTCCAGCCCTCGCGGAAATCCCGGTAGTAAAACTTGAGACCATATGTTCGGGCGATCTCCTCCCCGATGTCTCGAGCCAGATCATGTTTCTGATACCGGCTGTAGAGGAGCGTCGTCGAAAAGTATCTGATCCCCTCCCTGTTTGCGATCACGGCCGCAGCCTGAAGCCGATGGGTGTAGCAGAAAGCACACCGATCCCCCTCACTCTGCACCAGGCCTCTCAGGAAGTCTTCCATGGGGTATCCTTCGGAAACGAGAACATTCAGACCCTGGTTCGCTGTGTATTCCCGGAGCGCATCCAACCGTTTCTGATATTCCTGATAGGGATGAATGTTGGGATTGAAGAAAAAACCCAGGAGTTCGACTCCCTCCTCACGCAGGATCCGGGCGGGAAACATCGTGCAGGGCGCACAGCATATGTGAAGAAGGAGTTTCATGATGAAAATGGTATAGGGCTTAGGGCTAATGGCAAACGGCACAATCTTTTCCGCCTTTAGCCTTATGCCTTACGCCTTATGCCCGCCTTTTCAGAACAATTCTTTCTGATCCCCCGACCACTTTCTCCCAAAATGATCGTAGGCGATTTTCGTGGCCACACGGCCCCTCGGTGTTCTCTGGACGTAACCCTCCTGGATGAGGAACGGTTCGTAGACATCTTCGATGGTCCCTTTTTCTTCGCCCAGCGCAGCGGCCAGGTTGTCGATGCCCACGGGTCCGCCGTTGAACTTGTCGATCATGGCCAGCAGGAGCTTGCGGTCCATGGCGTCGAAACCCCGGCGATCGACTTCCAGAAATTCGAGGGCCTCGGAGGCCACGGACTTTGTGATCAGACCTCCCGCCCGGACTTGGGCAAAGTCCCTGACTCTCCTGAGCAGCCGGTTCGCCACCCGGGGCGTTCCCCTGGAGCGTCCGGCGATTTCCCCGGCCCCTGAATCATCGATCTCTATCATGAGGATGCGGGCGGACCGCTTTATGATGGTGGCCAGTTCCGCCGGCAGATAAAAATCCAACCGAAAACTTATGCCGAACCGGTCACGGAGCGGTGAGGTGAGAAGCCCTGTCCGCGTGGTTGCGCCGACCATAGTGAAACGGGGGATATTGAGCTTCATGGACCGGGCGGAAGGTCCCTGGCCCACCAGGATGTCGATGTGATAATCCTCCATGGCGGGATAAAGGACCTCCTCCACGATGTTCGGGAGCCGATGGACTTCGTCGATGAACAGGACATCCTGGTCCTGAAGATTGGTCAGGATGGCCGCCAGATCCCCCTGCCGCTCGATGACGGGGCCTGCCGTCACCCGGATGTTCACGCCCATTTCCCGGGCAATGATGTAGGCCAGGGTCGTCTTGCCGAGGCCGGGCGGCCCGGAGAGGAGCACGTGATCCAGCGCTTCCCGCCGGCCCTTGGCGGCCTTGACGAAAAGATCAAGGCTTTCCTTGATCCTCTCCTGTCCGACATAGTCCTTCAGCGTCTTCGGGCGGAGGGACATCTCCTCGACGGCTTCCTCATCCCGGCTCACCGGATCCACCAGCGGGTTTCTTGTGTCTTTCAGTTCTTTCATCCCTTATGCGTCAATCTTCTTTATCGCTTTCACGAGATCAGCCGAAGGGCTTTCTTGAGGGCCTGCTCGAGATTCATGGTCTGGGGCGCCTCGTCAAAGACGCGGTCGACGACTGTCTTTGCCCTGTTTCTCTTGTAGCCGAGATTTACGAGAGCGGACAACACTTCTTCGCGAACGACATCGAGGGGAGCGATTTTGTCCCGGGGCGTCTGTTCGGCCGTCTCCGTATCGATCTTCACCAGCCTGTCCCGTAATTCCAGAATGATCCTTTCGGCCATTTTCTTCCCCACGCCGGGGATACGGGTGAGCTTCGCCCGATCCTCGCTGAAAACCGCCCCGATGAAATCCGCCGGCGCGGTCCCGGAGAGGAGGTTCAGGGCGAGTTTGGGACCAATGCCGTTCACGGTCAGAAGCATCTCGAAGAGCCGCCTCTCCTCGGAGGTATAGAAGCCGAACAGATGGATGGCGTCATCCCGAACGGCGGTATAGATGTGAAGTTGCACCTCCGACCCTTCATCGGAGAGTACGTAAAAAGTGGACAGCGGGATGAAAACCCGGTAGCCGACACCGTTGACCTCGACATGAATGTGGCCCGGTGATTTGTATGTCAGTTTACCGTTGAGACTCGCGATCATAAAAACCCGGCTTAAGGCATGGGGCTAAAGGCAAGCGACTTGGAAAAGATTCGTTCCCGATTTCCCTGAAGCCATTTGTCTTCAGCCATTCGTCGAAAGGGTGCGGTCACAGGACCGCATTCCCCCTTGTGTTCACATGGCAGATGGCCACCGCCAGCGCATCGGAGGCGTCTTCCGGCGGCACTTTCGGGAGGTTCAACATCGCCTTGACCATCTGCTGGACCTGATGCTTCTCCGCCCGCCCGTAACCGACGACCGCCTTCTTGACCTCGAGCGGCGTGTATTCATACACCGGAAGCCCGTTTCGCGAGGCGGCAAGCAGCGCCACTCCCCGCACATGCCCCTGCTTGATCAGGCTCTTCACGTTCTTGCCGAAGAAGATATCTTCCAGGGCCACCGCCTCGGGTCTGGTGCGCCGGATGACGTCCGTCAGCTCATCGAAAATGCGGGAGAGGCAACGGGTGAAGAGCTCGCCGTTTCGAATCCGGATCTCTCCGTGATCCACCCGGACGATCCGGCCGCCCGTCTGTTCCACGATCCCATACCCCGTCACACGGCTTCCCGGATCAATGCCCAGCGTCCTCACTCTTCTCTTTCTCTTCCTTGTGCCTGATGCCCGATGCCTGACACCAGCCGTTAGCTCAACTTTTCCATGATGGCGTCGGGTATATCAAAGTTCGCGTACACATGCTGGACGTCGTCGTTGTCTTCCATCTTCTCCATGAGCTTGAGCATCGAGACCGCCTTGTCGCCGTCGAGCTTGACCGTCGTCTGGGGGACCATGTCCACTTTCGCTTCGAGATATTGAAGCCCCGCATTCTCAAGCGCCTTCCGGACGTTCTCGAAGGACCCGGGCGACGTGATGATCTCCAGCTCGTTTTCTGCCTCCCGGATGTCTTCCGCCCCCGCGTCCAGGGCGATCTCCATCATTTTGTCCTCGTCGACCGTTTTTTTGTCGACGAGAATGCTTCCCTTTTTGGAGAAAATCCAGGAGACGGCGCCGTTCTCCGCCAGATTCCCGCCATGTTTGGAAAAAATATGCCGGATCTCCGCGACCGTCCGGTTCCTGTTGTCCGTCATGACCTCCACATAGACGGCAACCCCTCCCGGACCGTATCCCTCATAGGTGACCTCCTCATAGGTAAAAGCACCGCCCTCACCGGTCCCTTTCTTGATGGCCCGCTCGATGTTGTCCTTGGGCATGTTCTCGGTCTTCGCCGCAAGGATGGCCGTCCTCAGGCGCGGGTTCCCGTCCGGGTCTCCGCCCCCGAGGCGCGCCGCCAGCGTGATTTCCTTGATGATTTTCGTAAAAATCTTCCCGCGTTTCGCGTCGGCGGCACCCTTCTTTCTCTTGATGGTGCTCCACTTCGAATGTCCGGACATGGCGGATTTTTCCCCCTGAAACACACAGAAATTTGATTTCAAATATCACAGGGGTAGTGCCCTGACAACACAAAAAAACCCCTTCCCGACGGCGGGAAGGGGTTCATTTTTTATACCGGCAGCGCCCTACTCTCCCACACAGTCACCCGTGCAGTACCATCGGCACTGGAGAGCTTAACTTCCGTGTTCGGGATGGGAACGGGTGGAACCTCTCCGCTAAAGCCACCGGCAATTCTTTTATGGATGAGTCCAACAACCACATATTATGAATGTCTTCGCAGCCGGTATATTAATAATTATGGTCAAGCCGCACGATCGATTAGTACCAGTAAGCTCAACACGTTGCCGTGC